>Ga0209383_1000083_pt1 | contig 61554 bp, 60 predicted proteins | sample CoawatmetaG02DNA_FD_187510 | JGI IMG/M metagenome (GOLD analysis project Ga0209383, IMG submission 187510) | Marine microbial communities from the West Antarctic Peninsula - Coastal water metaG029-DNA (SPAdes) (version 2) | ecosystem: Environmental > Aquatic > Marine > Coastal ...
AAGTTTCTAGAACTAAAGTCTAAAGCGAACAAGTATCATCAACAATCAATTCAGTTGATGAACAAAGTTGTGCAGACAGAAGATCAATTATTGTCAATCAGATAGTAATTGGTACATAAAAAAAAACAACAATAAGTTGTAAAACAACTGAAGGGAAACTATGCTCAACACTAAACAAAACAAAGAACTAGATCAAATATTAAACTTCACACCTTACTCACAATTAACGGAACGAGAAAAACTTATTTACTCTGTAGCTGCAAGGAATGGATATAACCTTGGCTTAAAACATAAGAAGCAATTAGATAGAGTAGAAGCTCTTTCTTTTAATAAAGAAGTAGTAAAAGTTAAGTATGTAAACAAAAACTTTTCTAACAAAATCTCAGAGTCTAGCAAAATTATTGGAGATGAAATTGTAAGCAAAGCTCTTACTATGTATAATGTTTCTTTAGAAGATTTTATATCTATTAAAAGAATACATCCTATTGTCCAGGCAAGATCGGTTGCTATTAATTTAATTAAAGAAGTGCTGAACCTATCTTTGAATAATGTATCTATGTTTATTGGTAAGCGAGATCACACTACAATGATCCATCATATTAAAATGAAACATAATAAGGAACATCTTTGGCAGATAGGCAAAAGAACATGGGAAGATTATGAGAAGATTAAAAGCTCTTTGTAGTTAATTTTAATTGAATTATGACATTATTTAATAATGACTGCTTACAAGCACTACCAAAAATACCTAATAAATCTATTGATTTTATACTTACTGATCCACCCTATGGAACAACAAAATGTAAGTGGGATAACATAATTCCATTTGAACCAATGTGGAAAGAACTTAAAAGAATAATTAAAGATAATGGCTGTATTGCCTTATTTGGTAGTGAACCTTTTAGTAGTGCTTTAAGAATGAGTAATATCAAACAATTTAAATATGATTGGATATGGCAAAAATCAAAGGCTACTGGATATTTAAACAGTAAAATTAGACCATTAGTAAAACATGAGATTGTAAGTATATTTTATAATAAAAAATGTATTTATAATCCACAGAATTTAATCAAAAAAAAAATACCCACTATCTCAAAAGGTAATAGAGGAAAACGAAATAATAGTAGTGGAGAGGTTTATAATAAAGCAAACAAAGATGTTTTGCAATTATACGAAAACTACCCTTTAAGTATCATACAATTTAATGTTGATTCAAAAGCAGAATACCACCCAACACAAAAGCCAGTAGCCTTACTTGAATACTTAATCAAAACCTATACTAACGAAAACGACACAGTATTAGATTTTACTATGGGTTCAGGTTCTACAGGAGTTGCTTGTAAGAATACGAATAGAAACTTTATTGGAATAGAGATGGACAAAGGCTACTTTGATATTGCAAAAGAAAGAATAGAAAATACCATTTCTAATAAAGAAGATTAAAAGCTATTTGTAGTTACTTTATCTATTGCTAGGATAACGAAGTTCTCTTAGATAATCTCGTTGTATTTTATTGTTGTGCAGATACAAATCAAAGCAAAAGTTATGACAAAATAATTTTTGTTCTGCGTTAATGATCCACCCACCATCAGATGCCATGTGTTCGTGATTACAAATGCCACACCTACCTGCAATAAATTCTCTTACTTTTTTTACCACGCTTTGCAAGACCAATATCTTGCACTAAGTTTATTGGTAGCAGTAGCACAACGATGCCTAGCTCTAAAACTTTTTCTTCTTGCGGGAATGTTTTTTTTAATACTCATCTTAGGATCTCCAAAGCGAACTAACTTAACTTTGCTGCCTGACTTTGCTAGGACTGCAGACTTCTTAGATTTGCCTGGGGTTTTCTTTGGCTTGTTGTAACCAGAAAATTTTTCACCTCTGTAAGTAATCATAAACCTATTTGTCTAAATGGATTTTCTATTTGCTGTACTTTAACATAAAACATTTTAGCAAACAATTTATAAATTATTTTTTTCATTATTTATCTCCATATGTTTTAACATTGGGGTTTTCTTTTTTATACTCTTTTTTTAAATCTTCCCACAATGAACCAGTGGGTCTAGTTTTCTCTCCAACACCAATGCCTTTGCAGTATTGCATTAACTCAGAAAAGTTTTTATTTGAGGCTAAAGCTGAATTTTTATTAACCGAACCACACTTTTTGTATAGCTCTAATTGCTGTTTAAGCTTGGCATTTTGCTTTGAAGTTTTACAATCAGTTCCTAAATATTTTCTAAAAGTTAATCTTAATTCTTCTGAGTTTCTGTTGTTATCATTAAAACTGCTATCGTTCTGATTATAATCGTCTTGTCTGCCTGTAATACTAAGGTCTACTTCTCCACACCTAGAAGCACCATCATTAAGATAATCGTTTCTAGCTTCTGCTTTAAAAGACAATAAAAACAAACTAACGATTAAGATCTTTAATATCATAATCATGCTCCCTAACTTTATCTGCTAAAACTTCATATAAGTTTTCTGCCATTTCCCATGTAGCTTCTGCTTTACCAAGTCTAGTCTTTAAATCATTAATAGAATCTTGAGCAACACCCAAATCTCTTTCCATATTAACAATGTGTTGTTCAGAAGCATTAATAGTGTCGGTTAGATTGACTACATACTTAACTCCTGTAAATGTTCCCACTAAAACAGAAGCAATGACTGGTACTAATATAAAATTCTTTTTAAATAGTTCTGCTATATTCATTTGTTTTTATTTATAATTTTATTTATTGATTTACTTCCATCTTTATTAACTTTAATATCTGCTTTTACTTTTCCACATGAATAACGAATATTATTACCGCTATTTCTTTCTGCAACTCTTTTCTTCATTAGACATTCATGGATAGTATTTTGATGCTTAAATTCTTTTAACTCTCCAGCCATAGACATAAATAAAGCAATAACTGTTTCAATCATTAATGTTTACCATTAGAGAATTTAATATCTCTTGTTGAATCTTTTAATCTTTCCACATCTTTTTTAAGTTTGGTTATATCTTTTTCAAATGTTTTTAACATTACTCCTGTATGAATATTTTGGTCTAATAGACTTTGATGTTTTTCTAATTGTTTAGACATATATTCTATGAGCATAAATTGTTCTTGGTCTATAGGTTTTTGAACACTAGCCTCTAGTAAATCTTTTTCAAATAATTGATTTTTAGTTTCTAATTTGTTTAGTCGTTCAATAACTCCAAAAGCAAACCAAGCACCTGTTACCATAGCAATTAATAAACCAATTAAATTTCTTAATGGTAATCCTATATTTGTGTTGTCACTTATCTTCATATGTTCTTACTCTTAATTTGAATATGCTTTAGGACTCTCCCTTTTTCAGAACCTTGTTTAATGACATAGCCTGAAGTTCCGTTGCCATTGATATCAACTTCTTTTCTGCTTTTTAATAGAATCTTTTCCTTATGTTCTTTTAATTTTCTGTCGTTTTCTTTACCGATAAAAAGGCTTAGTCTTTCACTCATTTCTTTTTCATAACCCAAATAATTATAATTGTGAACATAACCCAATACCAAAAACAGTAAGGTATAATCTTTGCGAAGTTAGTTGGTAATAGCAAAAATGCTATCTTATCTAGTAATTGTTCCATTAGCACTCATCTGTTGTGCCTTCCGATTCATAATTATCATACTCATCTTCTTCAGATTCTAAATCGTATAACATATTTTTAATCTCGTCTAAAACATCTTGTCTTTGATCTTCAAGAGTTTCTAGTTTTCCAAAAAGTTTTTCTAATTTAGAATTCATTATCTTGCTGTTGTTGGTACACCGTTTGAGCCTACTAATGGAGATTCTGCTATAGCTAAATAAATATAGTTTCCACCTGAAGCATTGGTAGAACCAGCCGAGGATCTGACTTTAAACCCATTAGATAAAAAATCTCCTCTTGATGAGAAAGCTTCAGCATTACCTAGATTAGGGTGTAATTGGAGACCCATGTCATTAAAAGTATTTCTTTTATTATCAAAGATAGTCCAGTTAGCTGAAGCGTCTGTTCTTTTGTACATATAAAAAGCTGGTTTAAAACCTGTATAAATAAATGTTCCATCTGTATTTCCATTTCCAATGTATGAGCCACATTTTTGATATCCCTTAACATTTGCAAAGCAGTAAGCAATTATATTATTACCACTCCCATTAACTGGATTAGCACCATTAACACCAAGAGAAAACACTGAAGATGTTGGACTAGTATTATTAAATCTTCCAGTGTTACCTTCTGCATCAGCCTCATTTAATCTTATAAATTTTCCATTTGTCTGAGATGTGTTAAAGACATTCCAGTTGTCAGTTGTTGAGAGGTTCTTAAATATAATCATAGAAGGTGCAACACCTAGTCCATGTCCTACTGTAGCAACTGCACCTGTACCTGTATATTTTACAATACTAAATCCACTTGTAGTATTAGCTGAAACACTAGAAGTAATTGAACCATCTGTGTTAGATGAACCTGTACCACCACCCTTCCAGTTCCAAACTGTGTAATTATTTGCTGAACCATTATAAAATATATCTCCACTACCAAAAACATATCCATCGGTAGCTATTCCGACTGTACCTACATCTGAAAGTTGTGCGTTAGTTGTATGAGAAGAAATATAATTATTATTTCCTCTTACAACATCAATTAAACAATGACCTTGAGCTGCATTTCTATTTTTTAGCCAAAAAAAGTCAGGGGTGAATCCAACTCCAGTTTGAGTGTTTGCACTACCTGTTCCAGTAAAATTAAAAGCTGTAAAATGTAAATTTGGTTTATCTATTTGTGCCATTAGCTGTACTCCTGTGCGTTAATTGATTTCGTACATAATGCTCTGTAACCTGCTGGAACATCATATTCAAAAATCCCTATGCCATCATCAGGGTTTTGTGCAGAAGCTACTGCGGTAGTTCCAAAGTATCCGTTGCCAAAGTTAGATAAAAAAGTTACAGTTCCTGTACCAGCATCTCCTACTGCAAAATGATAAAACCCTGTTCCATTTGTACTAGGGTCAGCCACCGATATTGCTCCTGTTCCTGTTGCACCACTTGTTGGGTCGCCACTATTTAACCAAGTTCCATTTAAACTCCAATAAATTTTATTATTATCTAAATCTAAAGCCACTCCAATAATATCGTTGGTAGATGGTGCAGTAAAAGAGCCACCAGCATTACTGTCATTATTATAAACAATTCCATTAAACCCATAAATATAATCATAAGAGTTGCTTCCAATATAAGCTGGTTGATTACCATTATTTATTCCTACACCACTAGCAATTGCCGTACCCGTAGCTTTAAATTCTGCATAATATTTACCTGATGAAACAGCTTGTGTAGATGCTCTCCAAGTATCATTTCCTGAATTTGAAAAAGTTGTGTTACCATTTGACATAGTTACAGTCCCAGCATCACTTCCAAAATGTAGAGGATTAACTGTAGCAAAAACATTAGAAGGAGTATCTATTGTCTGTGTAGGTGTACCATTGACTGTAAAATTATTTCCTTTTCCTGAACTGTCTGTTCCTAAAGCACTACTATTTTCTCCTTTTAAGAAGAAGCCATTAGTTCCGTAAGTAACACTCGGCGAAGTTTTGGCTTTCCAGTTACCAGTTGTAGAATCCGTTTCGCCAAAAGCTGATGCATCATAAGCTGTGCCATCTATGAAGTGAAAGTGTGACATTAATCCAGCAAAGTAATCTGAATTTTCAAATTTTCTTCCTATGTAATTGGTAGCACTTGAAGTGTTGTATCCTAAATCAACACTTGAAGTTGGATTTGCTCTTGCAGAAAAAGAAGTGACTTGTTCTCCATTAATATATAACTTTTGCCTATCATCAGCAGTTCCTACAGTTGTATCTACTGATAAAACAATGTGGTAAAAAGCACCCACATCTCTGAATACTTGATTAGTTCTAAATCCAAATCCACTACCATTACTTTCTGAATAAAATTGAAGAGCAGTAGTGCTGTCATCTCTAAAACGCAAACTTATATAATAAGATGTGCTATGATAAAATTCCATTATTCTAGGAATACCAGTAGATAAAGAACTTCTTTTTAACCAAGTTGAAATAGTAAATTTAGTTCCGCTTCCAGCACTAGAATTTGTTCTTGTTAAATAAGTTGTAGCCATTAGTTAAATTGTATTCCGTTGTTAATTCCTACTGATAGTGTGATAGTAAATACTCTATCAACAGTTTGAGTTTCCACGTCTGTTGCTCTTAAAGTAAATGTAAAAACTGTTTCTGCTGTTTGACTTCCACTCTCAGTTCCACTTATCACACCAGTAGAAGTATTTAAAGTAATTCCTGTTGGAAAAGCACCTGATAAAAGAGAATACGTTATAGCAGAATCAGAACTTGCTACTACAGTCGCAGAAAATGTAGCACCTTTAGATACTGAACCAATTGAGCCTGAAGCAGTTGTCCAAGTAGGAGCATCGCTAACAGTTAATAAAGCGTTGCTAGAACGAACTGCACCACCATCAGGATTTTCTACTCTGATAAAATATGTTCCGTCAACTGGTAAAGTTACATTAATAGTTAATTGTGTTGCCGAATCTCTTGTTACTGAGTTAGCTAATATAATTGCACCAGTAGTAGATATGATTTCTACATTTGGTGTAATTACAAAATTTGTTCCTGTGATGACTATGTTAGAAGCTGTGTTCTCTACTGATTGAGGAGCAATAGAAGTAATAGTTGGTAGAGTTGCTTCTGTACCAGCTAAAACAACTGTGTCATTTGTTTGATTAAATGTTCCTATGTTAATCCAAGCATCATTATCAGCATTACGAATCTTAAGAATATTATTAGAAGTATCATACCACCATTGATAAGCATAAGTAGTAGTTGGAGAAGAAGAACCACTATTATTACTTACTATTGCTGATAAGCCATTGTTTAAATCAGACCTTGTACTAGGAAAAGTTTGGTTATTTATTATGTAATCGTGTTGAGCCATTAAAATCCTTTTGCAATCATGTCAAATGTTCTTGATATTGCTGTATCACTAGAATTTCTAAAAGTCACTTGAAAATTACTTATAGTCTTATTAGTAACTACAAAATAGTCTCCTGTTGCCATATTTTCTCCAGTAATGCCTACTGCGTAATTAACTGTTTTAAACGGACTTGTAAAGGTTACTGTTTTAGTAGTAGCACCACTAACAACATCATTTTGACTTTGTATTCTATCTTCCATGTCAATAGTAACAGAAGAAGCACTTACTACTGGTGTAGTTAATCCATCTCTTGATATTAAGACCAATCTAAATTTATAAAAACGACTTGTATAATCTCCAATAACAAAGTTTCTAAATGCAGTAAAGTTTGTGCCATCATCTGATAAAGCAATCTCTAAATGTGCGTTTGAGTTAGCTACTGAATCTCCATCAAATGAACCTGTCGCATCATCAAATAATCCAGTTTTAGAATCAAATAAGTCAGTTGGGTCTTCTGCAAACTGAGTAATAGAACCTGTTACCCTTGAAGTATGCACTGCACCAATGTCAATAGGTGCTGAAAAATCGTAAGTTCCATTTGAAGATAGGGAAGTAAGTTTTAATCTTTGATCAGATAAAGTAATATTAGTTTTAGTACCAGTAAAATTAGGATTTTCAGTCTGTGTTGTAATGTTATTAAAGTTTCCAATAGTAGATACATTGGTTGCAATAATAGTTTCATTAATACTAAAGTTTCCAAGCTTATCTACCGCCTTGATTAAATATGAACCTACCCTTGCTGGTACGGAAATTGATGTTGCTGGTCTTGATACTTTTTCAACTAAGGATACTGAGTTCTGCCACTCAGCACCTTGTACTAAAGTTGAATACCTAATTTGATAATAAGCAAGGTCAAGGTCTGTTACCGCTTCCCAACTTAGATGTGCTTCTTGTCCTAAAATATTACATGAAAAATCTGTTACTGTGCTTGGTGGAGCAACCGCACCTACAATTGTTCTATTAGCAGATACATAAGTAGAGGTAGCACCAATAGTTGAAATTGCTTTTACTCTTACATTATAAGTATCTTGGTCAATTACATTCAATACTCTTTGATTTAATCCAGTACCTTGTCCATGTATTTGAAAATCAGACTCAGAACTTTTTTTATATTCAACTTGATAATATTCTACAAAAGAATCAGGACTAGCACCTATTTGAATATCTAGTGCTACAATAACTGTTCCATCATTGTATTGAATAAGTTGATCTGACAAAGTTAAACTTGCTGGAGGTTGAACATTAAAGGGATTAGGTAAAATGCTATCAGCAATCGTTGGTTCTTCTGACTTAGTACTCCATGCGTAAAAATTATCTTGGTGTTCAAATAATTGTACATCAACAGTTAAATCTTCATTAATAGTTAATCCCTGTACCACAAATGGTTTAGCATTAAATCCACCACTAGGGTAAGTAATCGCTACAATTTCTCCAATAGATAAATCTAAAAATTCAGAAGTTAATCTTAATTGTACTTGTAATTGGTTTCTTGATCTTCTTAGAATAACTTCACATAATGCTTCTGTTTGATAAGGACTCGTAACATTCTTAAATTCAAAATCTCCTTCAAGTAAAGTTCCATTATCTGCTGTTACCATTGTTGCGTGCCTGTCTGCTACTGGTAAGCTTGAATCATCTGCTGGTGGATAGGATATAGTGTCTAATTGAAAATTCTTTTCTGGGTTAGTAAATGTTCCTAATACTCTATTATATTTACTTCCTTTTCTTTCCCCTAAAACTTTTGCACCACCTACAACATTATCTGAAGTAATTGTCTTGACTGCTGATCCCGTTCCTTCAATTTTTAATTTATAATTTCCTAATGTGTAAGTAAAAAATGCTCTCATTGGGTTTAACAGTTTCTTTACATTTTCAAAAACTTTTTGAGAGGTATCTATAACTGCATTCGTATCAAATAGATTAATATCTGAAGCACCTGAATAAGGAGTTTCTTGAGTTTCGCAAGTTGTTGCAGAGGTAGCAAAAGAAGCAAAGTTTGTTTCAAAAGCAGAGTCTGGTAATCCTTTTCCATATCTATTATTTCTTAAGTAATCTAATAAACATAAAGCTGGATTAGAAGAAAATACTGTGCTGTTGTCTCTTGGGTCAAAAACTTTTCTTCCTTGAACTATAACTTTTACGTCAGGTATATTTCCAAATACATCTTGATTCCATTTAAACCTAATAGCAACATAAGCTACTCCAGATAGTTTGTGTGCAGAAGTCCAGTTGGTTAGGGTAGATAAAACACTAGAAGCTACTTGGTTATCTTTACCCATAAATGCTTGTGCCTGAATATGACTTGCTCCATCTTTGTAAAAATTAGAATCTGAAGAAGCAACTTCTCTTACTGTTCCATGAGTTAATGCACCATCAAAGGTAACTACTTTATCATCAATAGAAATAGAGGTAATTGCATTGACTTCTCCTTCAGCAAGAACACCAGCTATATAAAGATAGCTATTATCAGTTCCACTAGACTCCATTAGAACTCTAGTAATACCAACTTGCCTTGTTCCGTATATTATTGGGATTTGTGCATTGTTTGAAGATTTATTTACTAGAACTCCTTTTTCTTCTTCAGGAGTATCAAACTCAGGAATATCAGGAATAGGTATAAGCCAAGATATAAAACTCTCAACAATACTTACAACTGCTTCAACTATACCACCCATTATGCGTGAAACTCCCTTTTAAACTTTTTACCAACTCTATAAATGCTTGAGTCAGTTCTTAACCAATTAATAGACTCATCTTTTTGCATGATATCTTTAAAATGATTGTAAATATCTCTCATCATAGAGAAGGTATTTTTAATAGATACAATTTCTATCAACCAAATATTATTGCCTGACTTCCACTCATTAGGTTTAATCTTACCTTGAGCCTTAAATCTTTTTTCTGTTAAGTCGTGTATGTAAGCCCAATTAACAAATCCTACTAACTTATCTCCATCATAAAACTTTTGACATTGCCTTAGACTTATAGAAGGCATTAAATACAATCTTAAATCTGCATCAGAAATAGAATCGTACTTCTTAAAGTTTCTAAACAGTTCTACAATATCTTGCATTATACTCTACCCCATTTAATGTCTTGAGTTGTTTGTGAAGCAAAATCAAAACCCACATCATTAACAAAATGTAATTGTTGTGATCCAGTATTAGTTTTTCTTCCTTCTACCTTCTCAAAGTCTGACCAATGAGAAGTAACTACAATATCTACATCTGATTTTTCTAAAGTTTCACTAATACCAAAGCTTTCAATCTTACCTTTAAATAATAAAAATGGATCAGCAATAACAGCTTGGTTAGCATCTAAGAAACCTTTATAAATTTCTACATCTCTTTCAATATATTCGTTGTTTAAAAATAGAGATATAATGGTTTGATCTGCACCAGTAAATTTAAGAGTTATATTACTTACATTTAATTCCGAAGATTCGGAAACTGTACTAATGTCTAAAAATAAAGAGGAAGCTGTGTAGGTATTAGAATCAAAAGTTATATCTTTATAATGATCTGTGAATCTTGATCCTGATCCTACACCTAAATAAATTAATGTAACTGGATTTAGTGAGTCTGTAGCAAGTTCATTATTAACTGCTGTCGTTAATCCTCTAGCCATTATAAACTCTCTGTTACATCAATTTCGTAACTGTAATAACCCTGAACTCCTAAATTGTATTCTTGAACATCATTAACTAAAGTAACAGTAAAATTAACATTATCATAAATAATAACTTTGTTGTCTGTTACTGCTGTTCTTAAAGGTGGTTCAAAAGTAAGTGTTCCTTCTCCTGATCCGTCTGCGTTTAAATCTTCTACTGCCATATAAACTTTTTCTTGTCCTGTAAATCTAAAGTAATCTCCAGCTTTTAATATTCCGTTAGTAGAAGCTGTCATACCATCTACTGTGCAAGTAGTTGCTCCAGCAGATATAGAAGCATTGGTAGAGATAGTAGTAGAAGCCACTCCCTGTGCATCTGATACAATAGGTGGAATAATTGTAAAATTATTTAACTGTGATCTTTGTTTCATTATAAAAGCTTTAATAGGTGCAAACTCTGCTCTAGTCATTGGCGGAAAATCTAAAGTAATTGCAAATCGTTGTCCGTCAATCTGTCTAGCTTGTTTTCTTCCTGAAGTAGTTACACTAACAATAGTCTTTTGCAGTGATCTAATGTTTGCTGAACTTGCTGGAGGTGTTGTAGGAAATTGTCCACTCATATTATACTAATGCTGGTTTGCCTTTTTGGTTTAAAGCTGTGTTAATAATATTAGTGATTGTTGCTCTATTATCAATCAATAATTCTTGAACTCCTTTAACATCAGTAGCTTGTACTGTAAAATTAATATTGGTTGCACCTATACCACCCATTTCGTTATTTGGTACAATCGTTCCATCAGTAGAAGGAATAAATAACTCTCTACCTCTCTCTCCAACTACATAAGGGTTCATACCTCTAGTGCTTCCGCCATCTGCTCTACCTTCAACTTTTCCACCTTCTGCAAAGAAACCACCAAAACCACCACCGCCAAGAGCAAATAAAATAGCTTGAAGTGCTATTTGTTGTTTAAGTTGTGCATTTTGTCTTTTTATTGCACCTTCTCTGTCCTTTTCTTTTTTAAAGATTGTTTCAGCTAATAACTTTTCAATTCCCATTAATAGTATTCGTTCAATAGTTTGTGCAATAATATTAACCATGACCTTTTGTGCTAATTGTCTAAATGTTTCTGCTAAATTTTTTCCCAATATAAGAGATTCTGCAATTCCCGTACTTATTGCTTTAACACTCTTTAAAGCACCCATAGCTATTGTTTCTCCAATGCTTTTAAATTTTTCATTCATTTCTGATAATGTAGTTTTGGTAACATCTCTTAAAGTAACTGCGAATAATTTTAATTGAAAATTTAATTTGTCCATAAATGTAGATTTTGGTATTTGTTTTACAACTGCAACCGCACTATCTTCTTCTTTGGGTTTTGCTTCGTCTTTGCTAAGGACTCCAATTTCTTTAAGTTTGTTAATTATTTTATCTAATTGGGAAATAAGTAAAGCACCACCAGCAATTAAAAGATTTTTTTTAGTTGCTCTATTAAAAGCTAACATAGCTATACTTGCACCTTTGATAGCAATGGTTAAACTGTAAAAAAATGCTACTAATTTATAAGCTAAAAAAAGTTTAAAAGTTTCTACAATAAGTGTCATATTTCTTTTAACCAACATTAAAACTTTTGCAGTTCCACTAATTGCATTACTTAGTCCAGTACCAATAACATCAGCAAATTCATTAATAGTTTTTCTATTTTCTTCAACAGATTTCTTTAAATCTCCTAAATTTTCTTTTAATGCACCAAAAAAACCTTTTGAAACTTCTACTTGAAAAATAAAAAAAGCATCTTTTAAATTTGAGATAGTTCCAAATAATGTGTTTGCTAATTCATCAATTAAATTTCCAAATTCTCCACCAGTTCCAAAAGCTTTTTTTAATCCTATTATAGATTGTCCTGAATTGTATCTTACGCCATCTTTAAAACCAGCCATAGCTTTCACACCTCTTTCTCTAAAGAGTTCTGCACTTGATATACCAGCACTAAATGATCTTTGAACTTGTAAAGAAGCTAATGCAAAATCATTACCTAAAAGAGTTGCAGTATTACCAGTAATCATTAAGAGTTCATCAAAAGAAACTCCTGATTGTTCAGCCTGTTTTCTAACAGTTGCTAATGCAGTAATACCTTGCTGAATATTTTTAAGTTCAAATGGTGTTGTTGAAGCAAAGTCAGTAACTTGTTTTAAAGCATCTTTTCCAGCTTTTGCAGAACCAAAAAGAGCCTTTAGTTGAACTTCTAAGTTTTCTATTTGAACACCAGCGTTAAAAAATCCTTTAATTACTGCACCAGCACCAATAGTTAATAAAACCCCTCTAAGACTTATAAGAGCAGATTTAGCTTTTTCAGTATTGTTTTTTAAACCATTAAAAGCTTTTTTAGTATTATCTATTGCGTCTAGGCGAATTTGGAGTCGTTCTTGTGCCATGTAACTTTTCCTTATCTGCCTTCACTTTGTAGTAAGCTATCCAGTAGAAGAATTCTTCTTCTGTCATAGCCAAAATTTCTACCATACTTTTGTGTAATTTTTCGCCAAGAGTAAGTATGGTGTATAACTCTTGATCGTATCTTACTTTTTTTCGGCTTCCTCTAAGGTGTTAGTGTTAAGTATTTCTGTTGCTACTGTAGCAATAACTTCAGGATCAGCATTATTAAGTAAGGTGTGTTTATCATCTAACTTAAAAACTTTATTTCCATCTTTATCTCTTGCCTTTAACATTATAGCATCTACCAAAACTCCTAAGTCGTCATTCTTAGCACCTTTGAATAGGTTTCTTTTTTCTGCCAAAGTAAATGGCTTTGAATAAATCACTAGAGGTTGTCCTTCCTCGCCCCACTCGGCAACATTAATTGTCTTAACCCCTTGTGATTCAAAATGATCTTTAACTCTATCTATTACACTCATGTCTTACCTTCTCCTTATATTGTTATACTGTTGATTCTGTTAATGCACCTGATCCAGTAAATGAAATTTCCATTTCAACCATTCCATCAAAAGATGAATTGATATTTCTACCGACTACGATTGCAGTACCACTATAAAATGTGTCGCCACTTGTAGCACCTTCAGGAAATACATTTAAAGTTATTGAAGCACCAGCATCTACATTGCCTTGTGCTGTGTCAGTTTCATCAAAGAATACAGAAGCAGTACCCGAAAATGCAGTTAGACCTACTTTGTAAGTTCTAGCCGTATCTCCCATGCTTGTATCTTCAATAGTTTCAGCAGAAGATTCTAATGAAAATGATCTTAGTTCTCCTAAGACATCAGTTCCAATTTTGATTGTACCTTCTGAGCCTGTGTGTGTTGCCATTGGTTCTCTCCGTTGTTAGTTGTTAAGGTGTACCAGCAGTGTAAGTGTACATGACTCTTACTACCACTCGTATTCCACCGATAGGAAACAAAGTACCTTCATCTGTAGAAACTTCTACGACTTGGGTTATCTTTGCTTGTCCCCCTCGTGTTCTATCAGATTCTAGTGCAGTTTCAATCGTTGAAATTAGTTGATTTCTTTTTGTGTCAATATTGGTGTCTGTTCCTTTTACAAATCCTACAATTACAAAATCTGCAACACCTTGTCTGGTTACAGTAGTTGAAGTCATAGTTTCGTCTGATCTTGTTTCATTGCCTGATTGAACAAATACTGCTGGATATTGTTGCTCTGACAACTCATCTACATCAAAAGGCTCTCTAGTTACTTTCTTCAAAGTAATAGGAGATGATACTGCACTTAATACAGTGATGATATTTCCAGCTATGTTTTCTCTTATGCTCATATTAATTTAGAAACCTTTTTAAACTCTTTAGCAAATATATTTATTAATGTCTTGCCTTCTCTGTCCCCAACAGCAAAAAAAGTTCTTTTCTTTTGATTGCCGACTGCTTTAATGCTTTGTGCTTTACTAGCAAAGAATAATATAGCTTGTTTAGGTGTAGATTTTTGAGTCATGTTAGATAACATATTTCCAGAAAAATTAAGGTCAGGGTATCTTACTTGTTTGCCTTGTTTTCGCCTAAATGCTTTATACTCAAGTGTGTAAGGTTTAAAGCTTCTACCATCTGCGTCTTTACCTTTTTGAGTTCTTTGTTTAATTAAACCTAATAGAAATTCAGCAGTTCTTCCTAATGCTATTTGTATTTGTCTAGGATTATTTCTTATTTGATGATCTAATTTCCTTCTTAATCTACGATCATCAATCTTGGGGATAATCTTCATCTGATGAGTCTGAGTCTTTCGTAAGGCTCTTTTTCAGAATTAGATATAGTATTGTCGTCGTTATCGTCATATTCAACACCATCTCTAAGTACCTCAGAAAATTCTGCATAATAAGCTTTTTGGTAATAGTCTAACATTACTTGAAACCTATCTTTATTGTCATCATTATTAAACTTGGTTAATTGTGGAGTAGCATAAAACCCTATCACTCTAAATACAGAACATCTTTTCCATTGTGTATCTGTTAATAATGTTCCGTCCATCTCTATAGAACCTAAGTGTGCAATATCTCTTGAACTATTGTTTTGATAAATACCCCACCATTTGTTTCTTAAATCTCTTTCAATATCTTCTCTTGCTTGTGCGTGGTAGTCGTTAGGAGAAGTAAAACTTGTAATACCAAACTCTAAAATATCAGGTTGGTAAAATTGTAAATTTGCGTCTGTACTAAAATTTGCCATTTGAATTCCTTATTAAAAGGTGGGGATTTTACTCCCCACCATTATCAACACTATTTATTATAGTGCAGAGTCTACAGTGATTTTAACACCAAAGTTATTCTTAACAATCGCTGAACCGACTGTCATAGAAGCTACGATTTCTGTTCCTCTAATTGAAGCATCTCTTTGAGTTTCAATTTTCACGTCAGATTTCATTGCTAGACCGATTGATGCTGGGTGGAATACTGCACCAACTGAATCATCAGAACCATCAATAGCTATGTTTGCATTTTCAAATACATCAATTCCAGCTATTCTTCCAATGAAGCCATCGTTCAATGCTTGATTTCCTTTGTCAGAAATTGCATTTGAACCTGTGCTGTAACCAGCATTAGTTAGAACTTTCTTCAAGTTGAAAACAGCTTTAGGATTAAATACACCATAGTAAGGTGCTGGAATATTCAATGCTCTTAAAGTTGCTTGTGCTTGGAATAAAAGATCAGGAGTTAATTCTGTTCCCGCCGCACCAAGTGCCGCAGAAAATGAACCGAATAAAGCCGCTAAGTCTGTATCTACTTTAGCCGCTAATCCATCTCCAAATAATTTACCAATGTCTGAACCTACATTTCTTTGAGCAGAATCTCTACCTAAGTCTGTAAGTGTAGTCATTACACCGATCTCACTTGCAGTAATATCTACTGATGTAGGGTCAATCGCTGTGTTTGCAAGGTCAGTTCCATCTGCAACAGCCGCCGCAGAAATTGCTGGATAAACTGGTACTTGAACAGTTTTACCTTGTCCTGTTATGTTATAAGTTGTTACTAGCGGACGCATTACTGAAGTTTCTTGAAAATTGAAGATCGCTTCTTGTATAACGTCTGTGTATAGTTCTGCTAGTGTAGAACTGGTTGTTTCGTTTGCCATGTTTGTTATTTCCTTATGGTTAGTTGTTAATTATTAAATTTGCCTTCAACCCACCACTCTCTCTTTGTCTTTTGTGTTCTGCATAAACCTTACGATCTTCTGCTTTATTCAAATCCAAATCAGCTATATTAAAAGGCTTTAGTGTATTGCCTCCAATCCCACTCTGTGAACCACTACCACTTGGAGTAGCAACCACATGATGAGGATTGTTGTTTAGATACTCAGCAACTAATTCGTTTACACTCATTATGTCGCCTTTTTCATTGTATCTTGGAGTTCCTGTTTCAGAAACTACCTCAACACTACCTGAGTCATTTAACTTTAAGGATTGTCTTAATAAAGCTTTAACTTCATTAGGATTAATCGCTTTAAGCTTAGAAGCAGTATTGACTAATGTTTCGTCAATTCTAATCTTCTGTAACTCAGATTCCAAAGCAGATATTTTACTATCCTTCTTTGATACAGTATCTTTCAACACCTTATCAAATTCGCCTCTTTGTAAAGCGAGTTCTTGTTCCTTCTGTTTCTTTTCTTCTAAAAGTTTTTTTGCTTCATCTATATCTAGTCCATCAAGTTTAGTAGATACATTCTTTTTATATCTGTCTAATCTTCTTTGAACTATTGCTTCTACTTGATCTTCAGTAAATGCTTTAGATTCAACTTTAGATTCAACTTTACTTTCAGTCTCCTTAGAAACTTCAGGTTTTGTTTCCACATTATTTTCAGTAGCTTGTGTTTGCTCTACCGAGTTCTTATTCTCGTCCATGTTTACTCCTTAATTTTAATTACCGAGTTTGTCAATCTAATTTGTAGTTTCCTTCTGAATCTACCCAATCAGGATTGGTAGGTTGCCAGTGGTGTCGGCAATTATAACCACCTCTGACAATAAATGGATCGCCTTGTGATTTACCCTTCCACACTTGGCTACTCCAAATTTCTCTTATTCGTTCTTCTGTATATACTCTATTAACATGAGTTCTACAAAAGGGTCTGCTATCTCTTATAATAGTTCCTGTGTATTTATAGGAAGTTAATCCTAGTTCATCTGCTCTATACTTAGCAAATTGTCCATCAAAACCCATTAATGAATCTTGTACCATTTGAGTTGCATATCTTCTAAAGTTATTACCTAATCTATCTCTACCATAAATAGTTTGCAATCGTTCTGTAGCTGTCTTAACATCTTCAGCTTTATCAGGATTATTAGCAATAAAGTCCACTAACTCTTCTGCTTCTTCATTATCTGAAGCTTGATATATACCATTTATTTTACCTCTTAAATTATTAACCATCTGATCGGTAGGTGTTCCAGTAAGAGTACTATTATAAACTTCTTGTGCTAACTCATTTGCAAATTCATTACCTAAATCTTCAAAGGGTAAATACGCACCTCGTTTAAGTTGTTGGATAGTAGTTAAATCTAATTCAGTAATCTCTTTAAACTCTGCTGGTATTGGGTATTCTTTAAAGGTAGCTAATAACCAACTGGCAGACTTATCATACTCAGCTATGTTAGTTTGTACTGTTGTTAAATAAGTTTGTTCAATAAGTTGTTTTAGTTTAGGTCTAAGTTGTAAAGCTAATGTAGTTCTTAATTTTAAACTACCTCTTTTAGGGTCAATCTTACTTGCTTCAGCTATGACTAAGTTCTCTAATTCCTGTAAAGACTTTTGTAATCTTACAACTTGAGTATCGGACAAATCAGTAACTCTAGTTTGCCTATAATCTCCTAACTTTTCCAGTAGGTCTTTAGCCATATTAAACTGTTGGAGTTTCTATAGGTGTCTGTGGAAACTCGCCAAGCCTTGTAGTTGATTGATCTATCTCTTCATCAATTTTAGTTAATGTGTCATCATCTTCAATAACTGTTCTAGCTATTTGTTTGTCTAGTTCTTTAGTGAAAGTATCAGACTTAATTTGACTTGCTTTAGCTTGTTGTAATACTTCTAAATCAGTTGCCCAATCTCTAAGGTCAAAAGAATCAGGGTACATAATTTTGCCATCAAATACTTTATCTTGCCACAATGCGTACAATCTCCAAATCTGCTCTTCTGCTAATTGCATTAAACTAGCCTTCTCTGCTAGTCTTGCATTAAGTAATTGGAATTCAGTTCTAAGTGCTACACCTGATACTACTCTCTCACTTGTGCTTCTAACTGCACCCACATGAGATAGTCTGTTTATAGCCTCAATCTTACTATCAATCGTTTGTAACACTTGTTGTAAGTTCTGTCCTGATGGTTGTAACAAATAAGGTTTTAAAGCTGGGTCAAGATTGTCTGTCATCTCAATAATTGCACCAGCACCAGCAGACGCATCAACATCTCTAGTCTTAACTAAGGAAGGGTGGTTTGCCAATCTAATTAATTGTTCTACTTCAGATAACTCATTATAGATTGCTCTTTGTAAGTCAGCTATATCCGTCAAGTCAGATACACCTACTGCTCTCATAGGACTTCTTTGATTATATAAAGTTACTGCTGGAATTTTATTAAGTGAGTTAGGAACTGAGTCTATAAGTTTAGGTGCTTTGACTCCAGTATTAGATAGTTCAACTGTATCTATTCTGTCTAAATACCAAATCTTAAATACAGATTTTAGACTGTCCTTATGCTCTCTAACTTTTAAATAATCTAAATAATATTTACCTGAACTTGCTCTTGAGTAATTCCAATCAATAATATTCTCAGGAGTATAAATATTGATATAAGGTCTAATCTCTTGTTGTAATTCTTCTGCTCTTGTTCTTGCATTAGAGTTTGGCTTGTCAATAATTAACCAACAATGTCCGTAAACAGAAGCATAAGTTTGCATCTCTCTTAGTAATGAATTATAGCTTCTACCTTCTAAGTCAGCATCATCTAAGAACATAGGAATAGTTTGATCGTCCTCTAAGCTACCCAATTCTCTGACTGGTTTAATTCTAAATAAGAATGATGAGTAAATACTAACTACATTACGACAATGATTATCTAATGGAGTATATTCTAATCTTCTCTCATATTCGTTTGGTATTTCTAATTGGTAGGACTGTAAATATTTACCTTCTTTGTATTCTTCTCCACCTAAATAACTTCTGATGTAGTATTCCCATCTTGTTGAAAAGGAACTGTATAAATCGTTTTCTCTTAAAATCTCGTCTCTTGTATATGCCATTAGCTAAATCTCTTTGGTTGTGAGGGTGGTAGATTTGAAGTAATTGGAAAGATGTATTCTATTCCGTAGCCTAATGCATCACTCATATGGTCGTACCCACTTTTCTCAGGTTGATTAGTTCCTTCTTTGTACATTTGTTTCGTTAAACTATTAATAAGGTTTTTGCAAGAAGGATCAATAAATATATTTTTTTTGCCATCAAAATTCTTCAATCTTGAATTCACAGAATTAATCCTATCCCTAACTAGAGCATGAGTATTACGACACTTAACATTTAATCCAGCATTTTGCAAGATAGTTAAATCAGTTCTTCCACCAGCAGAAGTCTTACGTTGTCTTGAAGCTGGGTCAGGGTATACAATAATTTTATTCTTAGGATATCTGCTTAGTAGTTCGTCTACAAATTCGTCAGTATTACTGGAGTAAATAACTATTTCATCAAAAAACTCTGCTACTCCATTCTTTAAATGAAATAAACAAGCTGACATTGGGTCTATGTTAAAGTCTAATCCAACATGGATAATTGCTTGAGGGTCATACTTACATGGCTTAACATTTTGTTCTCTGTCAAAGTTGTAATAAACAACTCCATTATAAGTTTCAAAAGAAGCTAAATACTCTTGCCTAAATGATCTCTCATCTAAGTCTTTCTTAGCCTGTTCAATCTCATGTTCCTCAACTTGACCACCCTCTATAGTTGTGAATTTCCATGAAGCCCACTCAGGGTCTTCTGACTTACCCTTTTGGTACATTTCAAATGACCAGTTACCCATGCCTTTAGGAGTACCAACAAACAATACTTCTCCGTTAACGTGCTTATCAGATATGGTAGGTCTTAGAACTTCACTCCATGCTTCTTCAGGTATATCTGCAAATTCATCTAAGACTAAGAAATTAAGACCCACACCTCTAAGATTATCTGCTGATTTATCTGCACCCTTTAAGCTTATCTGACAATTATTAATTAAGACTACTGTTAGTTCTGTTTCATTGATGTACTTAACCCATCTTAATTCTTTGACCTTCTTCTTGAGTTGCTTCCACATAATCTCCTTACTCATTCGGTAAGTAGGACTCACATAAAAGATTTTACCATTGTCAGAGAACCTAGCTTTTCTAAGTATCTCAGTTAAACATAAATGAGTCTTACCAAACCTTCTTCCAGTAACTAAGACTCTAAATCTTTTAGTAGAAGAACAGACCTGTCTTTGTGGTTCAGATAGCATTAAAATAAAATGAGTGTCTTGGGTATTTGCTTAATTGTTTTACTACTGGTTTAAACTTATCTGACTTATGACTCAATATGACCATAATGTGTTTGAAAGAGTAACTAAATATATCTTTAATAACAACCCCTAAATATTCTATAGGTATATGCTCAAGAAGATTATCAACAACAACCAAATCAATATGATTTTTATTGTTACTTGTAAAGATTTGATCTTTAATATTTTCTTGGCTTTTATTAAAACCCTGTCCATAAAACATAATGCTCTCAGCTTGATAAAAGAAAACTTTATTAATGATGATTTGTTTAGCTTGATGGTCATAGGCTTTTAGCTGTTCTAGGTTGATGATTAAATGATGCTTTTTCACTCTTAGTTACCTCTATACATTCTAGCCAAGTTTGCATGACTTTTAAATTTTTATCTTCCATATTTTGCCTTGCCCACTTCAATATCTCAGCACCTTTATTTTGACAATCTTTTTCTGTTTTATAATATCTTAATTCAGGGTCTTCAAACCAAAAGTCATATACTTTAGGAACATAACCTTCAGGGTTAGCAATCATTATGTGTAAGAACAGAAAATACTTAATCAATTTTGAAACCTTTTCGCCAAGACTTAACTGCCCAAAATGCTGGAGATAAACTCTTCTGACCTTTTACATTAGCAAGGATTGGTCTAAATCTTGCCATAAATGATTTCTGTCTAGCTGGTATATTCTTCTTAATACTCATACCCTTTGCACCAAATCTAACTACCTTTACTTTGCCTGAACTATTGTCCTTAACATATACTCCAAACTTCTTAGAAGCTGATGGAGTCCTAAATGGTTTGTTTAATTTAACTTCTCTATTTTTATATTTAGCCATAATTATTTATACCTCATTACCCCAAGAATCCCAACCTTCTGCTTTCTGTCTAGCAAATAGTTCTATTCTTGGAACATCTCCAATTAGTTCAACTATGTCATCTCTAATTCTGTCAGGTTTTCTACTATGCTCTCTGCGAATATCTATAACTAATTGCCTTACTGATTTGGATACTCTTTTAGGTTTTCCTTTAGTTGCTAATAAACACATTTCAGGATTGCCTCTAGTCCAGTAGCCTAATCCAGTAAAATAACCTGATGATTTTTTGTTTGTCTTAGCCCAAGTGAAAGCTACTGTTTTATATTTGAATCCCCAAGATTCAATAACTTTAAAAGCTTGTGGCAACATTGGGTCAATAGCCCATAAAAGTAAAACGCAGTTTGGGTTACTAATAGAATCAATAGGTAAATTACAAATGTCATTAATAGACATACAGGAATAATGTTGTTCAGGACTCCTTCCGTTACCTTTTTTAGAATATGTTTTAAAGTACCAAGCTGGGTCTGCATAAATAATATCATATTTCTTATCAGGAAAAGGAATCAAATAACATCTCCTAATGGAAGTGGTTTGTAATCTTCGTTGTCATCATCTCTATCTTGTTTAAGATATACCTTACCTAGCCACATAGCCATTTGAGATGAGTTGAGTTTAGTAGCAATATCAAATTGTGTTTTCCTTATGCTTTGTTTTGCTAAAGCAACCCCTTGATCGTATGTTTCACAGGCTTTTTCTGATCTATTAATAGTAGAATGTGAACAACCAATAATAGTAGCTATTTCGCCCTTACTACACATATAAGAAGCCATGTTCCTAACCTGATCTAATACTTTAGGTGTAAATTCAAAATTAGGTCTGCCTATCTTATTAGGCTCAATAATTTCTATATCTTTATTCTTTATCTTATCCATAAAATTAACCGACTATGTAATCGTCAAGAATCAGCTACTACTTTTTAAAAGAAAATGCAAGATATTCTAATAACTTAGGATTCTCATTAAATAAATCTGCCAATGCGTTTCCTGTGGTTTCGCAAATTAATTCTTCTTGTTCTGCTGGCAAATTCCAATGATAATGCTCTGATATTACATGAATCATCTCGTGCATAATAGTGTTGCAAGTTATTTTGTTATCTAGGTTATTATTTATAATAATGGTGTTAGTAGATGTATCTACTTCTCCATAAATACCTAGTTTATCAGCTTCTTTTTTACTTATGTATTTTATGATTAAATCTCTATGCCCAAATTTTAAGGCTAAAGGCTTCTTCATTTCTTTTTTTTCTTAGGCTTCTTTTTCTTTCGTTTCCCACCAGCTATGTTCTTGGTGTAAAGGTTTCTCAGTGTAATTGACGTAGTAATTCCAGTCATTAATTACTATTTTTTCTTTTTAGGTTTGTATTTCTTAATAGCTTGTGAAATAAATATGTTTTTATAAAGAGAGACCTTCTTGCCAAATTTTTTATCTGCTGATCTTTTAACAGATTTATAAGCCTTAGACTTTTTGTTAAAAGGTTTTGGCTTTCCTAATTTTTTAGGTCTTTCTTTGGCAAAAATAGGTTTCTTTTTAGGCACTATTTCTTTTTCTTTTTTTTCTTCATTGGTGGTCTGCCTTTTTTAGACCCGTATGTTCCTTTACCTTTTGGCATAATGATTCTCCTGTTGTGATTTATAACCTATTACTATGATTTGTTTAACTAAGCAACTTTTTGTATAGGTTCTCCGTTCCATTTGTGTTTTTTATATTTACCGCCATTATTGTCTGTATATTCTAAGTGTTCTCCAAATTGACCTGAATATTCTAATTTTACATCTTGGTAAAAAACTTCAGGTTCTTTTGTTTTCAAAGATTGGTTATTGTCCTCATCTTCAAACCTTTTTTGGTTAATCCAAGTAGAAACATGAGCCAAAAACTCAATATCCTTAACAGTAGCAGAATAACGATTAAACTTTTCAGCTAGTTCTACAGGGTCTAAGTTTGAGCAATGAACCTTAAACCTTTTAGATGCTAAATGTTTTGACCCTTTTTTGGTTTTCAAAGTATTCCAAAACTCGTCAAATGGAGACTCTATAATACTTTTAGGTATAGGTATAGGACTAGGTATAGGTGCTTTAATTTTGCTTGAAGCAAAATCCTCTTTTGCTTTACTTTGAGTAGCTAAACCACCTTTTCTACCAGCTTCAGACCTTGCTTTGTATTTATCTGATAAATATTCATGTTCATGTGTTAATCTTTTGTGAGTCCATGAACTATCTTCTACATTTGCTATAAAGAATTCTTCTAAGACTTCATCTACATGCAATTTACAATCATCTGTTTTACAATGGCAAATTCTATATGCTGATTCGGTTTTAAAAGGTTTGGTGTTTTTAGTCCAAGAAAAACATAATAGCCTTATATATATTCCTACTGCTTCGTTTGTTAGGTGTACTGTTTCAGCACTGAAAGTATCTGTAAATAGTTGTAGTGCATGAAATTTATTTCCTTCCTTCTCCATTTTATTCTCCCTTTTAGATTTTAATTGTTTTTATAATTTGATCTATTATCTTCGGATATTTTTCCTTAGCTATCTGACAAGACTTATAAACAGGAAACCAACTTAGATTAAGTTCCTTGCCAAGCTTTGCGTAACTAATGTTTAGTTTGTCTTTTAAGACTGAGATTAGTATTTTCTTTTGGTCTAAATCAAAGAACTCATTGTCCTTATATAATTTATGATTTAGTAGTGCCTTCTGTACTTGTTTTGAGATCATCCCAATATTTAATTGCATTGTTTAATTTTCCTTCCTTTGCAAATTGTTTAACTTTTTTGTCAGGCGATTTTAATGCCAGTTCAAGGCAAACTCTTATAGGATTTATATATAGGTGTCCATTAAAGAATTCAAACTCATTCATTGTATGTTGAAGTTGATGGCAAAGATAACAAAGTGGAACTACATAAACATCAGAATTTTTTTGACCCCAACCAACATTACCTAGATTATCTGTTTTGCGTATATGAGCAGACTGCAAACCATATGTTGTCCTACACCTTATGCAATTTGAATTTCTTGCAACCCACTCAAGATGTTTTTTAGATTTAATAATGATTCGTTTTGGAATTAGCATATAGCGTAGCCTTAAAGGGAAGGCACTCTAAGGCTACAATTTCCCTATATATTACAAAGAACAAAGAAGCAACAAATAAGCCATTGATTTTATTATATTCTTTTTATATATTTAAACACTTTTAAGGGGATTGTTATATTGTATTTTGCATATAACTTCTATATAAAATAGGTATGAAAAACAAAAACAAAAAAGGAGAAAAAAAAATGAAAGCAACTTTAAAAGAATATGATTTAGTTTGGTTGAAGCAAACTGATTTTAAAGGCGAAGAATGGACTTTAGGTATTGTTCAGGGTTTTACAAAAAAAATGATTAAATGTGAAGATTTAACTAGACCTGAATTAAAACAATCTAAATTAAAAGTAGGTAATTTTTTACCTAAAAATGTTAAACCATTAACTGAAGAAGAAATAAAATATAGCAGTCTTTATACTGATAAACAAAAAGAAATAATTAAAAGAGATGATTTAGAAATGCAAACTTTGTCAAAAGCTTTTACTATAATGGAAACAAACAAAGGAGAAAAATAATGGCAGTATTAATTGTAGGTGGATTATTAGCTTTAGTAATATTTGGGTACTCAATTTTAGGATTGATATTTGATTGGGAAAAATGAAAACTCAATTTACAGATACTGAAGTAGAGGTCATGTATCGTATTATGAGAGATTATATGGCTGAAGCAGAAACTATTTATCATGGTAATATTGATTATAAAGTAAGAAACTTATTTACAAGACTAACTTTAATAACAAAGGAGGTAAAAAGTGCAAAACAATCTAAATAAAAGTTTTTTAGAGGCAGAACAAGTAAATAGAGAGCAAGAGTTAAAACTAAAAGAAGAAATAAACAGGGATCAACTTATAGTTAACAGAATGATCTCTGAAATAATGTGGGGAGAAACTAAAAATAATATGTTGTTTGATCTTGCAAAAGAATATAATGTTTCAACCAATGAGTTTGATTTATTTTATAAACAAGCTATAAAACACATAGAACAAGGAACAAAATGGTACAAAATATGAATGAAAGAATTTTTGCAAAAATCCACATGGATAAACTTCTATCAGAAGACAGAACAGATGAACTAATTTCAATCATAACGCACTACTTTAGTTCTAAACCAAATGTAATGAAAAAGCTTTTGGCGAGATATGAAGCAGAAATAAAAACTAAAACAAAAAAACAAACGAAGGGAAAAAAACAAAATGAGAAGGCTAAAGAAAACGAAAATGTTGTCAGTATTGCTACTGACGATAGCACTGACTAACTGTACAACATATAAACCTATAGTAGATACTAAAGGTCGTTCAGGTACTTTTGATGTTTCAAGAGCAGACGAACTTACTGACGATTTGCAAAGTTGTGAATATCAGGCAAAAGCTAATACGAATCCAGCGTTAGAAGTATCTAAAAAAACTTACAACATATTACTTAGACCAAAGCTTTTATGGTTATCGCCTAAAGCTGAAGATAAGTATAAACAATTTACTGTGAACTGCCTTGAAGGTAGAGGATTCTCAGTATTAAACAAATAGGAGAAGGCAATGATGACAGAACAAGACTTGGATAGGCAGAACTTCCAACAAGCAAAAGAAAAAGAACGACTGGAATTGAATCAGTATTGTTTAGACAATTCTATTCCTGCAGATTGTAAAGCAGAAGCTATAATTGACTATCAACAAAAATGGGGGAAACTATAATGAACGATTCAGAAATCAGAAAACAAATAGGAAAAAATCTTAGGTTTTTAAGAACTAGAACATTTAAGGAAGTTAAGAATAAAAAAAATAAAACAGTAATGAGATATATCCGACAAGAAGAATTGGCTAGGAATTTAAACATTACGTTCCAACAAATCCAAAAGTACGAAAAAGGTATTAACGGACTTTCAGGGGAAAAACTATATAAGTTATCTAAGTTCTTTGAAGTTCCGATGGAAATTTTCTTTGACCAAAGTTTAATAGAAAATCAAAACTTTACAAAGCTGATTAAAGAAAATGTGCAACAAAATAATCTTTAAAATCATGTTAGGATTAATTGTATTTTATGCTTTAATATATTTTGTAATTAGTATAATAACTATATAAAAAAACGAATCAGGAAGGGAAAAAATGATTGAAAATAAATTAGAATATAATGATGGTTCTACAGAACTATTATACTTTGATACTGTACCTCACAAATACTACTGGAATGAAAATGAAATAGTTTCAGCTACTAACATTACTAAACTACTTACTCCAGCCAATGTAATTGGTTTGTGGTCTGCTAAAATGTGTGCAGAGAAGTTTAAAGCATTAGTTCAAGCTGGTAAGTCTTATGATGAAATTGAGTTAATAGAATTGTATGATAAGATTAAAAAAGCACCCAATGAGTTTATGGTATCTGCTGGAAATGTGGGTACATTAATTCACGATGCTATAGAAGAATACATACATAAAGGAATTGTTCCTAAGATGCATAATCCACAAATGATTAAGTCGTTTGGTAAGTTTAAAGAATGGTTTGATGCTCAGGAAGATATTGAAATTGTAAATACTGAGTTTAGAGTATTATCTAGGGTTCATAAATTTTGTGGAACAGTAGATGCTTTGTTTAAGAATAAAAAAACTGGCAAATATATAATTTACGACTGGAAGACCTCCTCAGGTATTCGTGATTCAATGTATGTACAAATTTATTTATACAAAATTGCAATATGCGAAATGTTTGGATATCAAATTGAAGAAGGTGTCATAGTGAATGCTACCAAAACTGGAAAGCTTAATCTTAAAGCCTTTGAAATTAATGAGTCTTGTGATGAAACTGCACTGGCTTGTTTAAAAATGCACCAGTTTCTAAACCCAAAAAAAAGGAGTAAAAAATAATGACTAATAAAACGGGAGTAGCAACAGCAGTATTTGATAACCGAACTTATCAGGGTACACCAAGTAAATTTCCAAGCTGGAAGGTTATAATTGGTAATGAAGAGTTTGTTGCTTATACAAATCTTGATATTGGAGTTAAACAAGGAGATAATGTTTCTTTTGATTATGGTGTAAGTAAGAAAACTGGTAAGCCTTACATTGAATCTGATTACACTACTAAGAAGCCAAAGATTCAGGTTATACCTCAAGATGGTACAGCACCAGCAGAGGAAATACCTGTTTATGATGATAATTTGAGCAATTATGAACCAGACCATTTTGCAAATAACAAAGTAGTTGATAATAGCCCAAGCAACTTCAATTATGGTGCGAATGTGTCTAAAACAGTTGATAAGAAATCAATGCAGATTTTTGCGACAGCTTTATGCAAAAGTAGTTTGGAATCAGGACAATTAAAATGCGATAGACAAAGCATACAAAATTTCATAAAAGAAATGAAAACTGTATTTGAATCTGAATTTTAATATGAATTTAACCCCAGCTTTTTTTCCCAAGTCCCTTTCGTTTTTCATCTTGGTTTTTAGCTGGGGTTTCCAACTATTGCAAAGAATACAAAAATAATATAATGATTATAAAAAAAGTAACTGGTTCATGCCTTTTTGAATATATTTCAGAATATGACTCAGAAGAAAAAGCTTTGAGTGGATTAGAAGGTACATTCAAAGAAGTTAAGATTAGTAATCTCAAAATGGAGAGAACTAAAATTACAAAGGAGAAAACCAATGACAGTAAGTCAGAAAGAACTCCAAAGACTGCGTGATATTGAATATAGAAAATATCAACTTGGTCTTAACTTTCAAGCGAAAGCTAGGAAGTATCTTGAAGAAGCACGAAGATTAAGCTTTAAAAGAATAAGAGTTCAAGAAGAATTAACAGCTTAAGTTAGTTCTTAACATAACCAGTAAAACAAGGAGAAGGCATATGGAACACTTTACTCTAAAAACCCCTGAAGAAATAAAACAAGAACTTGATACTGCTAGTGATGCAGTGGCAGATGCCCAATACGATTATCGTAGAATAGAAGAACATAAAAAAATTTCTTTAGAACAATTAACTTTAGCTTCTAAAATGGAAAAGAACTGTAGTATGGCAGAAGCCAAATCTCATGCCATTGCAGATAATAATTATAAAGTCTTAGTAGATGGTGCTATTGAAGCTGAAAGAAAATACAGTAAAAAAAAATCAAACTATGCAAACTTATTAGCAACTTTAGAATATATGAGATCATGGATAGCAACACAAAGACACATAAACAAATAGACGATAGGGGAGAACTTGATTTGGAACGAGTCATAGAACAGCTAACTAATGAGAATCTTATTTTAAAAGAACAAAAAGAAATACTAAATTTAAGAGTTAAGTATCTGCAACAACAGATAAGGAATTATGGAAAAAAAGATATTTAATAAAGGCGAACTAAACAAAGAGGTGTACCATGAAAGAGTTAAAAACTATGACCCAAGATTTGCTGAAAAAAGGTTTGAAGATTACTGTAGAAGTAAAAAACTTTCTTTTAAAAAGTTACTACTCAATGCAGATGAAAACTTGTTTGAAAGTCCTATCCCGCATTGGGGTAAGCTTGGTCTTATGGTTGCTCAACCTGATTATTTTTGTTACGGAAATGATAAACAGTTCTATGCAGAAATTAAAGCGAGTAATAAAATCAAGATACGAGATTTAAAAAAGTATTGTGCTTGGGAAGCTGTAATGTGTGATGTTAAATATACACCCTATTACATATGCTTTTGCTTTAACGATAAAATGATTATTAAAACTATCTCCCAGCTAATGGAACTATTGCCAAAATCTAAGCTTGATTCATACCATGAAGGCAATAAATACTTTGTTATTCCTCTTTAGTGTAAGAGATTAGACACCTCAGAATCAAAGTCCGTAAAATTACAAGGCTCTAATTCATATTCTACATTTAAAACATCATACTTATCTGTGCTACCAACTAAAGATACTACATGACGAGTATTAAATAAATTGTCAGCTAAATCTTCTACTTTAGTATAGGTATATTTTGACTCTCCAGTCTTTTTACAACGATAGCTAATGATGATTGTGCTTAACACATAATCCATTTTATTTTTTGAATTTATTAATGGTATTAACTCCGAATGACCCGCCAACGATTGTGAGAATGATAATCCAGTAGTAGTCGTTTGCTTGTTTGAGTATTTCCCAACCAGTAGCCATAGCTTGCTGAAAAGACGGAATAAAATGAGCCAAAAATAAAATCGTAAAGACCAAAGTAATCCACTCATCTTTAAGCGAATTGTTTCCCTGTTTAATTTGTTCAATATTGACATCTTTAATTGCATCAATCTCAGCATTCCTAGTTATTTCTTTTTTCTTCAAGTGATGCTGTATAGCACCCACAGTTTTATCAGCAATTAACTTAGTAAGTGGGTTGCTTAATAATTTTAACCAAATCATAGTTCTACCTTTGTTCTCATATAGCTAAATTCTTGTCAAATTAGCCTTTTTTAAAACGATTTGATAGCCTTACCTTATCAACACTTAGAGAATAATTTATATAGCCTTAAAATAGCTTAAAATCAGTTTTTCTCTATTTTCTCAATTAGTAGTTGTATGTAGTGAACAGCCTTTTTTAAATCTTGTATTTGCATAAAAGCATCGCTGTTTTTTCTATTATACCTACTAATATATTTGATAGCATTGCCTTGATACCAATTCAAGTTGTTTTCATAGATGTAATCTGACACCTGAATCTTTTGGTCTTTATAATGCGAACCACCCACCTGAGTATCTTTAGGAGATTCAAATATATTTTTAAATAAAGCTGGATTAGTCATTAGTAAGGTATGTAATTTGTTTTTTGTGTGTCATCATCTCTAATTGCTTTTCCATTAATTTTTCTATTCTTCTTTTCATTGACATAAGAAATATGAATCCAACCACTATTACCACCCTCGTAAAATTCTAAGATCAGTTGGTCATAAGATTCAATGTTACTAATAATCCAGTCGGCAAGTTCTTTGTTGTCCATTCCTAGTATTTCAAAATCTACCGCTTGTCCTTGAGTGTGTTGGGAAGTAATTTTTGAACCAATAGCAATACAGAGTTCTCCTGATCTAAATCCTGAAGAAATAGTTACTGGCTTACCAAAGTGTGATCGTATTGGTTGAAGCACATTGGTACATAAAGATTTAAGATTATCTATTTGAGATGCGTTAGGATTATTAGGTATTCCTTTTCTTGAAGCCGTTTGCGACTTAGTAAGTTCTTCCAGTGAGAAGTTAGCTGATAATTTCATATTAATTTTCCGATCCATTTGCCTTTGTTATCTAGTACCATCGGCATTAATTTTGGTTGCGAGTCAATTATCATACCACAACCCATAATAAATTTCGTCTTAAAATTCTTTGCGTAATGAAATGCCATATTGGTCTGCTCTATCATACAACCTACTTGCATTCCCCACATAAGAGCGTCACTATTAGCCCAGTATTCAATCTTGAACTTTGAGTGGAAATGACCCTGAACAGTATTCATAGACTGTATCTGACTAACCCTAGCTACATCTGCTGATATACCGTGTGTGAAAAAACATCTTTGTTTATTTGGCAAAGTAATAGTTAAATCATTAACCCAGTTCCATTTCTTAACATTTAAAAATTCATTATAACTTCTTAAGAACCCTCTAGGTATTCCATGCTTAATTCCTTTTCTGTAAATCAAACTAGAATGATTTGAGTCAAGCAAAGTCATTTCAGGAAATATTGCTTCTAGTTCTTTTATGTATTCTTTTGATAAAGATAGTTCATGTCCAGCAGAAGGAAGATCAGGGTTGGTATCGTGGAAGCTAAGAGCATGACAGTCAATCTCATCTCCAATATTTATGATTCTAGTAGGCTTAAATTGTTTTTTAATTTCTTTAAGAAAAGCAAAGCTATCCTTGCGGTGGTATGGTATATGCAAATCAGATATAATTAATATCCGTTTATGTTCATTCATTATTTAAAATAATTATAAAACCCACTAACTAAACCAGCTATAACCAAAACAACAAAAATTCCGCCTTTGCCTCTGTTGATCTGAGAAAATAATTCATCTTGTCCTTTTTCTAATTTAGAAATTTTTTCACAAATGAATTGCAGTTTAACTTCTGTTGATGATTGTTTAGCCATAAAGTCCTATTAGTTGTATTTGACCACAATGTCAATTATCTAGGTTTACCTTGACCTCGTTTAGCAGAGTTTCTAATTTGCTTTCTTGATCTTCCTTTTCGCTTATTCTTGTTCATGGTAGAAGATATTGGTTTTTTTCCAATGGAAGTTCCTTTGTATCTTTTGGTGTAAGTAACAACTGCACCATATATATTTCCTTTTTTTGCCATTATTTTGGATTTGGGTTGCTGGGTTTAGGTCTGTCTTGATTCATTTAACGACTCCCTTTTAAAAGAATTTGTTTAATGTCAAACTCTATTCCTTTTATTTTTTCAAAGATAGTAGTAAATTTATTTGTGGTCATTTCTTTACTTCCTTTTTCTCTTTCCATTTCTAATTTAATTTGATTTTGATTCATAGTTAATTGACTAATATATTTAATTTGATTTTTTAAATTAGTGTTTTGAATTATTCCAATCTGTCTTTTATTTTCGTTAATAGTTTCTGTTAAACTTACAATATATTTAACTCCACTAAATGTCCCAACTACAACAGAAGCAATAATAGGCACTAATACAAAGTTCTGTTTAAATAGTTCTGCTATATTCATTTGTTTTTATTTATAATTTTATTTATTGATTTACTTCCATCTTTATTAACTTTAATATCTGCTTTTACTTTTCCACATGAATAACGAATATTATTACCGCTATTTCTTTCTGCAACTCTTTTCTTCATTAGACATTCATGGATAGTATTTTGATGCTTAAATTCTTTTAACTCTCCAGCCATAGACATAAATAAAGCAATAACTGTTTCAATCATTAATGTTTACCATTAGAGAATTTAATATCTCTTGTTGAATCTTTTAATCTTTCCACATCTTTTTTAAGTTTGGTTATATCTTTTTCAAATGTTTTTAACATTACTCCTGTATGAATATTTTGGTCTAATAGACTTTGATGTTTTTCTAATTGTTTAGACATATATTCTATGAGCATAAATTGTTCTTGGTCTATAGGTTTTTGAACACTAGCCTCTAGTAAATCTTTTTCAAATAATTGATTTTTAGTTTCTAATTTGTTTAGTCGTTCAATAACTCCAAAAGCAAACCAAGCACCTGTTACCATAGCAATTAATAAACCAATTAAATTTCTTAATGGTAATCCTATATTTGTGTTGTCACTTATCTTCATATGTTCTTACTCTTAATTTGAATATGCTTTAGGACTCTCCCTTTTTCAGAACCTTGTTTAATGACATAGCCTGAAGTTCCGTTGCCATTGATATCAACTTCTTTTCTGCTTTTTAATAGAATCTTTTCCTTATGTTCTTTTAATTTTCTGTCGTTTTCTTTACCGATAAAAAGGCTTAGTCTTTCACTCATTTCTTTTTCATAACCCAAATAATTATAATTGTGAACATAACCCAATACCAAAAACAGTAAGGTATAATCTTTGCGAAGTTAGTTGGTAATAGCAAAAATGCTATCTTATCTAGTAATTGTTCCATTAGCACTCATCTGTTGTGCCTTCCGATTCATAATTATCATACTCATCTTCTTCAGATTCTAAATCGTATAACATATTTTTAATCTCGTCTAAAACATCTTGTCTTTGATCTTCAAGAGTTTCTAGTTTTCCAAAAAGTTTTTCTAATTTAGAATTCATTATCTTGCTGTTGTTGGTACACCGTTTGAGCCTACTAATGGAGATTCTGCTATAGCTAAATAAATATAGTTTCCACCTGAAGCATTGGTAGAACCAGCCGAGGATCTGACTTTAAACCCATTAGATAAAAAATCTCCTCTTGATGAGAAAGCTTCAGCATTACCTAGATTAGGGTGTAATTGGAGACCCATGTCATTAAAAGTATTTCTTTTATTATCAAAGATAGTCCAGTTAGCTGAAGCGTCTGTTCTTTTGTACATATAAAAAGCTGGTTTAAAACCTGTATAAATAAATGTTCCATCTGTATTTCCATTTCCAATGTATGAGCCACATTTTTGATATCCCTTAACATTTGCAAAGCAGTAAGCAATTATATTATTACCACTCCCATTAACTGGATTAGCACCATTAACACCAAGAGAAAACACTGAAGATGTTGGACTAGTATTATTAAATCTTCCAGTGTTACCTTCTGCATCAGCCTCATTTAATCTTATAAATTTTCCATTTGTCTGAGATGTGTTAAAGACATTCCAGTTGTCAGTTGTTGAGAGGTTCTTAAATATAATCATAGAAGGTGCAACACCTAGTCCATGTCCTACTGTAGCAACTGCACCTGTACCTGTATATTTTACAATACTAAATCCACTTGTAGTATTAGCTGAAACACTAGAAGTAATTGAACCATCTGTGTTAGATGAACCTGTACCACCACCCTTCCAGTTCCAAACTGTGTAATTATTTGCTGAACCATTATAAAATATATCTCCACTACCAAAAACATATCCATCGGTAGCTATTCCGACTGTACCTACATCTGAAAGTTGTGCGTTAGTTGTATGAGAAGAAATATAATTATTATTTCCTCTTACAACATCAATTAAACAATGACCTTGAGCTGCATTTCTATTTTTTAGCCAAAAAAAGTCAGGGGTGAATCCAACTCCAGTTTGAGTGTTTGCACTACCTGTTCCAGTAAAATTAAAAGCTGTAAAATGTAAATTTGGTTTATCTATTTGTGCCATTAGCTGTACTCCTGTGCGTTAATTGATTTCGTACATAATGCTCTGTAACCTGCTGGAACATCATATTCAAAAATCCCTATGCCATCATCAGGGTTTTGTGCAGAAGCTACTGCGGTAGTTCCAAAGTATCCGTTGCCAAAGTTAGATAAAAAAGTTACAGTTCCTGTACCAGCATCTCCTACTGCAAAATGATAAAACCCTGTTCCATTTGTACTAGGGTCAGCCACCGATATTGCTCCTGTTCCTGTTGCACCACTTGTTGGGTCGCCACTATTTAACCAAGTTCCATTTAAACTCCAATAAATTTTATTATTATCTAAATCTAAAGCCACTCCAATAATATCGTTGGTAGATGGTGCAGTAAAAGAGCCACCAGCATTACTGTCATTATTATAAACAATTCCATTAAACCCATAAATATAATCATAAGAGTTGCTTCCAATATAAGCTGGTTGATTACCATTATTTATTCCTACACCACTAGCAATTGCCGTACCCGTAGCTTTAAATTCTGCATAATATTTACCTGATGAAACAGCTTGTGTAGATGCTCTCCAAGTATCATTTCCTGAATTTGAAAAAGTTGTGTTACCATTTGACATAGTTACAGTCCCAGCATCACTTCCAAAATGTAGAGGATTAACTGTAGCAAAAACATTAGAAGGAGTATCTATTGTCTGTGTAGGTGTACCATTGACTGTAAAATTATTTCCTTTTCCTGAACTGTCTGTTCCTAAAGCACTACTATTTTCTCCTTTTAAGAAGAAGCCATTAGTTCCGTAAGTAACACTCGGCGAAGTTTTGGCTTTCCAGTTACCAGTTGTAGAATCCGTTTCGCCAAAAGCTGATGCATCATAAGCTGTGCCATCTATGAAGTGAAAGTGTGACATTAATCCAGCAAAGTAATCTGAATTTTCAAATTTTCTTCCTATGTAATTGGTAGCACTTGAAGTGTTGTATCCTAAATCAACACTTGAAGTTGGATTTGCTCTTGCAGAAAAAGAAGTGACTTGTTCTCCATTAATATATAACTTTTGCCTATCATCAGCAGTTCCTACAGTTGTATCTACTGATAAAACAATGTGGTAAAAAGCACCCACATCTCTGAATACTTGATTAGTTCTAAATCCAAATCCACTACCATTACTTTCTGAATAAAATTGAAGAGCAGTAGTGCTGTCATCTCTAAAACGCAAACTTATATAATAAGATGTGCTATGATAAAATTCCATTATTCTAGGAATACCAGTAGATAAAGAACTTCTTTTTAACCAAGTTGAAATAGTAAATTTAGTTCCGCTTCCAGCACTAGAATTTGTTCTTGTTAAATAAGTTGTAGCCATTAGTTAAATTGTATTCCGTTGTTAATTCCTACTGATAGTGTGATAGTAAATACTCTATCAACAGTTTGAGTTTCCACGTCTGTTGCTCTTAAAGTAAATGTAAAAACTGTTTCTGCTGTTTGACTTCCACTCTCAGTTCCACTTATCACACCAGTAGAAGTATTTAAAGTAATTCCTGTTGGAAAAGCACCTGATAAAAGAGAATACGTTATAGCAGAATCAGAACTTGCTACTACAGTCGCAGAAAATGTAGCACCTTTAGATACTGAACCAATTGAGCCTGAAGCAGTTGTCCAAGTAGGAGCATCGCTAACAGTTAATAAAGCGTTGCTAGAACGAACTGCACCACCATCAGGATTTTCTACTCTGATAAAATATGTTCCGTCAACTGGTAAAGTTACATTAATAGTTAATTGTGTTGCCGAATCTCTTGTTACTGAGTTAGCTAATATAATTGCACCAGTAGTAGATATGATTTCTACATTTGGTGTAATTACAAAATTTGTTCCTGTGATGACTATGTTAGAAGCTGTGTTCTCTACTGATTGAGGAGCAATAGAAGTAATAGTTGGTAGAGTTGCTTCTGTACCAGCTAAAACAACTGTGTCATTTGTTTGATTAAATGTTCCTATGTTAATCCAAGCATCATTATCAGCATTACGAATCTTAAGAATATTATTAGAAGTATCATACCACCATTGATAAGCATAAGTAGTAGTTGGAGAAGAAGAACCACTATTATTACTTACTATTGCTGATAAGCCATTGTTTAAATCAGACCTTGTACTAGGAAAAGTTTGGTTATTTATTATGTAATCGTGTTGAGCCATTAAAATCCTTTTGCAATCATGTCAAATGTTCTTGATATTGCTGTATCACTAGAATTTCTAAAAGTCACTTGAAAATTACTTATAGTCTTATTAGTAACTACAAAATAGTCTCCTGTTGCCATATTTTCTCCAGTAATGCCTACTGCGTAATTAACTGTTTTAAACGGACTTGTAAAGGTTACTGTTTTAGTAGTAGCACCACTAACAACATCATTTTGACTTTGTATTCTATCTTCCATGTCAATAGTAACAGAAGAAGCACTTACTACTGGTGTAGTTAATCCATCTCTTGATATTAAGACCAATCTAAATTTATAAAAACGACTTGTATAATCTCCAATAACAAAGTTTCTAAATGCAGTAAAGTTTGTGCCATCATCTGATAAAGCAATCTCTAAATGTGCGTTTGAGTTAGCTACTGAATCTCCATCAAATGAACCTGTCGCATCATCAAATAATCCAGTTTTAGAATCAAATAAGTCAGTTGGGTCTTCTGCAAACTGAGTAATAGAACCTGTTACCCTTGAAGTATGCACTGCACCAATGTCAATAGGTGCTGAAAAATCGTAAGTTCCATTTGAAGATAGGGAAGTAAGTTTTAATCTTTGATCAGATAAAGTAATATTAGTTTTAGTACCAGTAAAATTAGGATTTTCAGTCTGTGTTGTAATGTTATTAAAGTTTCCAATAGTAGATACATTGGTTGCAATAATAGTTTCATTAATACTAAAGTTTCCAAGCTTATCTACCGCCTTGATTAAATATGAACCTACCCTTGCTGGTACGGAAATTGATGTTGCTGGTCTTGATACTTTTTCAACTAAGGATACTGAGTTCTGCCACTCAGCACCTTGTACTAAAGTTGAATACCTAATTTGATAATAAGCAAGGTCAAGGTCTGTTACCGCTTCCCAACTTAGATGTGCTTCTTGTCCTAAAATATTACATGAAAAATCTGTTACTGTGCTTGGTGGAGCAACCGCACCTACAATTGTTCTATTAGCAGATACATAAGTAGAGGTAGCACCAATAGTTGAAATTGCTTTTACTCTTACATTATAAGTATCTTGGTCAATTACATTCAATACTCTTTGATTTAATCCAGTACCTTGTCCATGTATTTGAAAATCAGACTCAGAACTTTTTTTATATTCAACTTGATAATATTCTACAAAAGAATCAGGACTAGCACCTATTTGAATATCTAGTGCTACAATAACTGTTCCATCATTGTATTGAATAAGTTGATCTGACAAAGTTAAACTTGCTGGAGGTTGAACATTAAAGGGATTAGGTAAAATGCTATCAGCAATCGTTGGTTCTTCTGACTTAGTACTCCATGCGTAAAAATTATCTTGGTGTTCAAATAATTGTACATCAACAGTTAAATCTTCATTAATAGTTAATCCCTGTACCACAAATGGTTTAGCATTAAATCCACCACTAGGGTAAGTAATCGCTACAATTTCTCCAATAGATAAATCTAAAAATTCAGAAGTTAATCTTAATTGTACTTGTAATTGGTTTCTTGATCTTCTTAGAATAACTTCACATAATGCTTCTGTTTGATAAGGACTCGTAACATTCTTAAATTCAAAATCTCCTTCAAGTAAAGTTCCATTATCTGCTGTTACCATTGTTGCGTGCCTGTCTGCTACTGGTAAGCTTGAATCATCTGCTGGTGGATAGGATATAGTGTCTAATTGAAAATTCTTTTCTGGGTTAGTAAATGTTCCTAATACTCTATTATATTTACTTCCTTTTCTTTCCCCTAAAACTTTTGCACCACCTACAACATTATCTGAAGTAATTGTCTTGACTGCTGATCCCGTTCCTTCAATTTTTAATTTATAATTTCCTAATGTGTAAGTAAAAAATGCTCTCATTGGGTTTAACAGTTTCTTTACATTTTCAAAAACTTTTTGAGAGGTATCTATAACTGCATTCGTATCAAATAGATTAATATCTGAAGCACCTGAATAAGGAGTTTCTTGAGTTTCGCAAGTTGTTGCAGAGGTAGCAAAAGAAGCAAAGTTTGTTTCAAAAGCAGAGTCTGGTAATCCTTTTCCATATCTATTATTTCTTAAGTAATCTAATAAACATAAAGCTGGATTAGAAGAAAATACTGTGCTGTTGTCTCTTGGGTCAAAAACTTTTCTTCCTTGAACTATAACTTTTACGTCAGGTATATTTCCAAATACATCTTGATTCCATTTAAACCTAATAGCAACATAAGCTACTCCAGATAGTTTGTGTGCAGAAGTCCAGTTGGTTAGGGTAGATAAAACACTAGAAGCTACTTGGTTATCTTTACCCATAAATGCTTGTGCCTGAATATGACTTGCTCCATCTTTGTAAAAATTAGAATCTGAAGAAGCAACTTCTCTTACTGTTCCATGAGTTAATGCACCATCAAAGGTAACTACTTTATCATCAATAGAAATAGAGGTAATTGCATTGACTTCTCCTTCAGCAAGAACACCAGCTATATAAAGATAGCTATTATCAGTTCCACTAGACTCCATTAGAACTCTAGTAATACCAACTTGCCTTGTTCCGTATATTATTGGGATTTGTGCATTGTTTGAAGATTTATTTACTAGAACTCCTTTTTCTTCTTCAGGAGTATCAAACTCAGGAATATCAGGAATAGGTATAAGCCAAGATATAAAACTCTCAACAATACTTACAACTGCTTCAACTATACCACCCATTATGCGTGAAACTCCCTTTTAAACTTTTTACCAACTCTATAAATGCTTGAGTCAGTTCTTAACCAATTAATAGACTCATCTTTTTGCATGATATCTTTAAAATGATTGTAAATATCTCTCATCATAGAGAAGGTATTTTTAATAGATACAATTTCTATCAACCAAATATTATTGCCTGACTTCCACTCATTAGGTTTAATCTTACCTTGAGCCTTAAATCTTTTTTCTGTTAAGTCGTGTATGTAAGCCCAATTAACAAATCCTACTAACTTATCTCCATCATAAAACTTTTGACATTGCCTTAGACTTATAGAAGGCATTAAATACAATCTTAAATCTGCATCAGAAATAGAATCGTACTTCTTAAAGTTTCTAAACAGTTCTACAATATCTTGCATTATACTCTACCCCATTTAATGTCTTGAGTTGTTTGTGAAGCAAAATCAAAACCCACATCATTAACAAAATGTAATTGTTGTGATCCAGTATTAGTTTTTCTTCCTTCTACCTTCTCAAAGTCTGACCAATGAGAAGTAACTACAATATCTACATCTGATTTTTCTAAAGTTTCACTAATACCAAAGCTTTCAATCTTACCTTTAAATAATAAAAATGGATCAGCAATAACAGCTTGGTTAGCATCTAAGAAACCTTTATAAATTTCTACATCTCTTTCAATATATTCGTTGTTTAAAAATAGAGATATAATGGTTTGATCTGCACCAGTAAATTTAAGAGTTATATTACTTACATTTAATTCCGAAGATTCGGAAACTGTACTAATGTCTAAAAATAAAGAGGAAGCTGTGTAGGTATTAGAATCAAAAGTTATATCTTTATAATGATCTGTGAATCTTGATCCTGATCCTACACCTAAATAAATTAATGTAACTGGATTTAGTGAGTCTGTAGCAAGTTCATTATTAACTGCTGTCGTTAATCCTCTAGCCATTATAAACTCTCTGTTACATCAATTTCGTAACTGTAATAACCCTGAACTCCTAAATTGTATTCTTGAACATCATTAACTAAAGTAACAGTAAAATTAACATTATCATAAATAATAACTTTGTTGTCTGTTACTGCTGTTCTTAAAGGTGGTTCAAAAGTAAGTGTTCCTTCTCCTGATCCGTCTGCGTTTAAATCTTCTACTGCCATATAAACTTTTTCTTGTCCTGTAAATCTAAAGTAATCTCCAGCTTTTAATATTCCGTTAGTAGAAGCTGTCATACCATCTACTGTGCAAGTAGTTGCTCCAGCAGATATAGAAGCATTGGTAGAGATAGTAGTAGAAGCCACTCCCTGTGCATCTGATACAATAGGTGGAATAATTGTAAAATTATTTAACTGTGATCTTTGTTTCATTATAAAAGCTTTAATAGGTGCAAACTCTGCTCTAGTCATTGGCGGAAAATCTAAAGTAATTGCAAATCGTTGTCCGTCAATCTGTCTAGCTTGTTTTCTTCCTGAAGTAGTTACACTAACAATAGTCTTTTGCAGTGATCTAATGTTTGCTGAACTTGCTGGAGGTGTTGTAGGAAATTGTCCACTCATATTATACTAATGCTGGTTTGCCTTTTTGGTTTAAAGCTGTGTTAATAATATTAGTGATTGTTGCTCTATTATCAATCAATAATTCTTGAACTCCTTTAACATCAGTAGCTTGTACTGTAAAATTAATATTGGTTGCACCTATACCACCCATTTCGTTATTTGGTACAATCGTTCCATCAGTAGAAGGAATAAATAACTCTCTACCTCTCTCTCCAACTACATAAGGGTTCATACCTCTAGTGCTTCCGCCATCTGCTCTACCTTCAACTTTTCCACCTTCTGCAAAGAAACCACCAAAACCACCACCGCCAAGAGCAAATAAAATAGCTTGAAGTGCTATTTGTTGTTTAAGTTGTGCATTTTGTCTTTTTATTGCACCTTCTCTGTCCTTTTCTTTTTTAAAGATTGTTTCAGCTAATAACTTTTCAATTCCCATTAATAGTATTCGTTCAATAGTTTGTGCAATAATATTAACCATGACCTTTTGTGCTAATTGTCTAAATGTTTCTGCTAAATTTTTTCCCAATATAAGAGATTCTGCAATTCCCGTACTTATTGCTTTAACACTCTTTAAAGCACCCATAGCTATTGTTTCTCCAATGCTTTTAAATTTTTCATTCATTTCTGATAATGTAGTTTTGGTAACATCTCTTAAAGTAACTGCGAATAATTTTAATTGAAAATTTAATTTGTCCATAAATGTAGATTTTGGTATTTGTTTTACAACTGCAACCGCACTATCTTCTTCTTTGGGTTTTGCTTCGTCTTTGCTAAGGACTCCAATTTCTTTAAGTTTGTTAATTATTTTATCTAATTGGGAAATAAGTAAAGCACCACCAGCAATTAAAAGATTTTTTTTAGTTGCTCTATTAAAAGCTAACATAGCTATACTTGCACCTTTGATAGCAATGGTTAAACTGTAAAAAAATGCTACTAATTTATAAGCTAAAAAAAGTTTAAAAGTTTCTACAATAAGTGTCATATTTCTTTTAACCAACATTAAAACTTTTGCAGTTCCACTAATTGCATTACTTAGTCCAGTACCAATAACATCAGCAAATTCATTAATAGTTTTTCTATTTTCTTCAACAGATTTCTTTAAATCTCCTAAATTTTCTTTTAATGCACCAAAAAAACCTTTTGAAACTTCTACTTGAAAAATAAAAAAAGCATCTTTTAAATTTGAGATAGTTCCAAATAATGTGTTTGCTAATTCATCAATTAAATTTCCAAATTCTCCACCAGTTCCAAAAGCTTTTTTTAATCCTATTATAGATTGTCCTGAATTGTATCTTACGCCATCTTTAAAACCAGCCATAGCTTTCACACCTCTTTCTCTAAAGAGTTCTGCACTTGATATACCAGCACTAAATGATCTTTGAACTTGTAAAGAAGCTAATGCAAAATCATTACCTAAAAGAGTTGCAGTATTACCAGTAATCATTAAGAGTTCATCAAAAGAAACTCCTGATTGTTCAGCCTGTTTTCTAACAGTTGCTAATGCAGTAATACCTTGCTGAATATTTTTAAGTTCAAATGGTGTTGTTGAAGCAAAGTCAGTAACTTGTTTTAAAGCATCTTTTCCAGCTTTTGCAGAACCAAAAAGAGCCTTTAGTTGAACTTCTAAGTTTTCTATTTGAACACCAGCGTTAAAAAATCCTTTAATTACTGCACCAGCACCAATAGTTAATAAAACCCCTCTAAGACTTATAAGAGCAGATTTAGCTTTTTCAGTATTGTTTTTTAAACCATTAAAAGCTTTTTTAGTATTATCTATTGCGTCTAGGCGAATTTGGAGTCGTTCTTGTGCCATGTAACTTTTCCTTATCTGCCTTCACTTTGTAGTAAGCTATCCAGTAGAAGAATTCTTCTTCTGTCATAGCCAAAATTTCTACCATACTTTTGTGTAATTTTTCGCCAAGAGTAAGTATGGTGTATAACTCTTGATCGTATCTTACTTTTTTTCGGCTTCCTCTAAGGTGTTAGTGTTAAGTATTTCTGTTGCTACTGTAGCAATAACTTCAGGATCAGCATTATTAAGTAAGGTGTGTTTATCATCTAACTTAAAAACTTTATTTCCATCTTTATCTCTTGCCTTTAACATTATAGCATCTACCAAAACTCCTAAGTCGTCATTCTTAGCACCTTTGAATAGGTTTCTTTTTTCTGCCAAAGTAAATGGCTTTGAATAAATCACTAGAGGTTGTCCTTCCTCGCCCCACTCGGCAACATTAATTGTCTTAACCCCTTGTGATTCAAAATGATCTTTAACTCTATCTATTACACTCATGTCTTACCTTCTCCTTATATTGTTATACTGTTGATTCTGTTAATGCACCTGATCCAGTAAATGAAATTTCCATTTCAACCATTCCATCAAAAGATGAATTGATATTTCTACCGACTACGATTGCAGTACCACTATAAAATGTGTCGCCACTTGTAGCACCTTCAGGAAATACATTTAAAGTTATTGAAGCACCAGCATCTACATTGCCTTGTGCTGTGTCAGTTTCATCAAAGAATACAGAAGCAGTACCCGAAAATGCAGTTAGACCTACTTTGTAAGTTCTAGCCGTATCTCCCATGCTTGTATCTTCAATAGTTTCAGCAGAAGATTCTAATGAAAATGATCTTAGTTCTCCTAAGACATCAGTTCCAATTTTGATTGTACCTTCTGAGCCTGTGTGTGTTGCCATTGGTTCTCTCCGTTGTTAGTTGTTAAGGTGTACCAGCAGTGTAAGTGTACATGACTCTTACTACCACTCGTATTCCACCGATAGGAAACAAAGTACCTTCATCTGTAGAAACTTCTACGACTTGGGTTATCTTTGCTTGTCCCCCTCGTGTTCTATCAGATTCTAGTGCAGTTTCAATCGTTGAAATTAGTTGATTTCTTTTTGTGTCAATATTGGTGTCTGTTCCTTTTACAAATCCTACAATTACAAAATCTGCAACACCTTGTCTGGTTACAGTAGTTGAAGTCATAGTTTCGTCTGATCTTGTTTCATTGCCTGATTGAACAAATACTGCTGGATATTGTTGCTCTGACAACTCATCTACATCAAAAGGCTCTCTAGTTACTTTCTTCAAAGTAATAGGAGATGATACTGCACTTAATACAGTGATGATATTTCCAGCTATGTTTTCTCTTATGCTCATATTAATTTAGAAACCTTTTTAAACTCTTTAGCAAATATATTTATTAATGTCTTGCCTTCTCTGTCCCCAACAGCAAAAAAAGTTCTTTTCTTTTGATTGCCGACTGCTTTAATGCTTTGTGCTTTACTAGCAAAGAATAATATAGCTTGTTTAGGTGTAGATTTTTGAGTCATGTTAGATAACATATTTCCAGAAAAATTAAGGTCAGGGTATCTTACTTGTTTGCCTTGTTTTCGCCTAAATGCTTTATACTCAAGTGTGTAAGGTTTAAAGCTTCTACCATCTGCGTCTTTACCTTTTTGAGTTCTTTGTTTAATTAAACCTAATAGAAATTCAGCAGTTCTTCCTAATGCTATTTGTATTTGTCTAGGATTATTTCTTATTTGATGATCTAATTTCCTTCTTAATCTACGATCATCAATCTTGGGGATAATCTTCATCTGATGAGTCTGAGTCTTTCGTAAGGCTCTTTTTCAGAATTAGATATAGTATTGTCGTCGTTATCGTCATATTCAACACCATCTCTAAGTACCTCAGAAAATTCTGCATAATAAGCTTTTTGGTAATAGTCTAACATTACTTGAAACCTATCTTTATTGTCATCATTATTAAACTTGGTTAATTGTGGAGTAGCATAAAACCCTATCACTCTAAATACAGAACATCTTTTCCATTGTGTATCTGTTAATAATGTTCCGTCCATCTCTATAGAACCTAAGTGTGCAATATCTCTTGAACTATTGTTTTGATAAATACCCCACCATTTGTTTCTTAAATCTCTTTCAATATCTTCTCTTGCTTGTGCGTGGTAGTCGTTAGGAGAAGTAAAACTTGTAATACCAAACTCTAAAATATCAGGTTGGTAAAATTGTAAATTTGCGTCTGTACTAAAATTTGCCATTTGAATTCCTTATTAAAAGGTGGGGATTTTACTCCCCACCATTATCAACACTATTTATTATAGTGCAGAGTCTACAGTGATTTTAACACCAAAGTTATTCTTAACAATCGCTGAACCGACTGTCATAGAAGCTACGATTTCTGTTCCTCTAATTGAAGCATCTCTTTGAGTTTCAATTTTCACGTCAGATTTCATTGCTAGACCGATTGATGCTGGGTGGAATACTGCACCAACTGAATCATCAGAACCATCAATAGCTATGTTTGCATTTTCAAATACATCAATTCCAGCTATTCTTCCAATGAAGCCATCGTTCAATGCTTGATTTCCTTTGTCAGAAATTGCATTTGAACCTGTGCTGTAACCAGCATTAGTTAGAACTTTCTTCAAGTTGAAAACAGCTTTAGGATTAAATACACCATAGTAAGGTGCTGGAATATTCAATGCTCTTAAAGTTGCTTGTGCTTGGAATAAAAGATCAGGAGTTAATTCTGTTCCCGCCGCACCAAGTGCCGCAGAAAATGAACCGAATAAAGCCGCTAAGTCTGTATCTACTTTAGCCGCTAATCCATCTCCAAATAATTTACCAATGTCTGAACCTACATTTCTTTGAGCAGAATCTCTACCTAAGTCTGTAAGTGTAGTCATTACACCGATCTCACTTGCAGTAATATCTACTGATGTAGGGTCAATCGCTGTGTTTGCAAGGTCAGTTCCATCTGCAACAGCCGCCGCAGAAATTGCTGGATAAACTGGTACTTGAACAGTTTTACCTTGTCCTGTTATGTTATAAGTTGTTACTAGCGGACGCATTACTGAAGTTTCTTGAAAATTGAAGATCGCTTCTTGTATAACGTCTGTGTATAGTTCTGCTAGTGTAGAACTGGTTGTTTCGTTTGCCATGTTTGTTATTTCCTTATGGTTAGTTGTTAATTATTAAATTTGCCTTCAACCCACCACTCTCTCTTTGTCTTTTGTGTTCTGCATAAACCTTACGATCTTCTGCTTTATTCAAATCCAAATCAGCTATATTAAAAGGCTTTAGTGTATTGCCTCCAATCCCACTCTGTGAACCACTACCACTTGGAGTAGCAACCACATGATGAGGATTGTTGTTTAGATACTCAGCAACTAATTCGTTTACACTCATTATGTCGCCTTTTTCATTGTATCTTGGAGTTCCTGTTTCAGAAACTACCTCAACACTACCTGAGTCATTTAACTTTAAGGATTGTCTTAATAAAGCTTTAACTTCATTAGGATTAATCGCTTTAAGCTTAGAAGCAGTATTGACTAATGTTTCGTCAATTCTAATCTTCTGTAACTCAGATTCCAAAGCAGATATTTTACTATCCTTCTTTGATACAGTATCTTTCAACACCTTATCAAATTCGCCTCTTTGTAAAGCGAGTTCTTGTTCCTTCTGTTTCTTTTCTTCTAAAAGTTTTTTTGCTTCATCTATATCTAGTCCATCAAGTTTAGTAGATACATTCTTTTTATATCTGTCTAATCTTCTTTGAACTATTGCTTCTACTTGATCTTCAGTAAATGCTTTAGATTCAACTTTAGATTCAACTTTACTTTCAGTCTCCTTAGAAACTTCAGGTTTTGTTTCCACATTATTTTCAGTAGCTTGTGTTTGCTCTACCGAGTTCTTATTCTCGTCCATGTTTACTCCTTAATTTTAATTACCGAGTTTGTCAATCTAATTTGTAGTTTCCTTCTGAATCTACCCAATCAGGATTGGTAGGTTGCCAGTGGTGTCGGCAATTATAACCACCTCTGACAATAAATGGATCGCCTTGTGATTTACCCTTCCACACTTGGCTACTCCAAATTTCTCTTATTCGTTCTTCTGTATATACTCTATTAACATGAGTTCTACAAAAGGGTCTGCTATCTCTTATAATAGTTCCTGTGTATTTATAGGAAGTTAATCCTAGTTCATCTGCTCTATACTTAGCAAATTGTCCATCAAAACCCATTAATGAATCTTGTACCATTTGAGTTGCATATCTTCTAAAGTTATTACCTAATCTATCTCTACCATAAATAGTTTGCAATCGTTCTGTAGCTGTCTTAACATCTTCAGCTTTATCAGGATTATTAGCAATAAAGTCCACTAACTCTTCTGCTTCTTCATTATCTGAAGCTTGATATATACCATTTATTTTACCTCTTAAATTATTAACCATCTGATCGGTAGGTGTTCCAGTAAGAGTACTATTATAAACTTCTTGTGCTAACTCATTTGCAAATTCATTACCTAAATCTTCAAAGGGTAAATACGCACCTCGTTTAAGTTGTTGGATAGTAGTTAAATCTAATTCAGTAATCTCTTTAAACTCTGCTGGTATTGGGTATTCTTTAAAGGTAGCTAATAACCAACTGGCAGACTTATCATACTCAGCTATGTTAGTTTGTACTGTTGTTAAATAAGTTTGTTCAATAAGTTGTTTTAGTTTAGGTCTAAGTTGTAAAGCTAATGTAGTTCTTAATTTTAAACTACCTCTTTTAGGGTCAATCTTACTTGCTTCAGCTATGACTAAGTTCTCTAATTCCTGTAAAGACTTTTGTAATCTTACAACTTGAGTATCGGACAAATCAGTAACTCTAGTTTGCCTATAATCTCCTAACTTTTCCAGTAGGTCTTTAGCCATATTAAACTGTTGGAGTTTCTATAGGTGTCTGTGGAAACTCGCCAAGCCTTGTAGTTGATTGATCTATCTCTTCATCAATTTTAGTTAATGTGTCATCATCTTCAATAACTGTTCTAGCTATTTGTTTGTCTAGTTCTTTAGTGAAAGTATCAGACTTAATTTGACTTGCTTTAGCTTGTTGTAATACTTCTAAATCAGTTGCCCAATCTCTAAGGTCAAAAGAATCAGGGTACATAATTTTGCCATCAAATACTTTATCTTGCCACAATGCGTACAATCTCCAAATCTGCTCTTCTGCTAATTGCATTAAACTAGCCTTCTCTGCTAGTCTTGCATTAAGTAATTGGAATTCAGTTCTAAGTGCTACACCTGATACTACTCTCTCACTTGTGCTTCTAACTGCACCCACATGAGATAGTCTGTTTATAGCCTCAATCTTACTATCAATCGTTTGTAACACTTGTTGTAAGTTCTGTCCTGATGGTTGTAACAAATAAGGTTTTAAAGCTGGGTCAAGATTGTCTGTCATCTCAATAATTGCACCAGCACCAGCAGACGCATCAACATCTCTAGTCTTAACTAAGGAAGGGTGGTTTGCCAATCTAATTAATTGTTCTACTTCAGATAACTCATTATAGATTGCTCTTTGTAAGTCAGCTATATCCGTCAAGTCAGATACACCTACTGCTCTCATAGGACTTCTTTGATTATATAAAGTTACTGCTGGAATTTTATTAAGTGAGTTAGGAACTGAGTCTATAAGTTTAGGTGCTTTGACTCCAGTATTAGATAGTTCAACTGTATCTATTCTGTCTAAATACCAAATCTTAAATACAGATTTTAGACTGTCCTTATGCTCTCTAACTTTTAAATAATCTAAATAATATTTACCTGAACTTGCTCTTGAGTAATTCCAATCAATAATATTCTCAGGAGTATAAATATTGATATAAGGTCTAATCTCTTGTTGTAATTCTTCTGCTCTTGTTCTTGCATTAGAGTTTGGCTTGTCAATAATTAACCAACAATGTCCGTAAACAGAAGCATAAGTTTGCATCTCTCTTAGTAATGAATTATAGCTTCTACCTTCTAAGTCAGCATCATCTAAGAACATAGGAATAGTTTGATCGTCCTCTAAGCTACCCAATTCTCTGACTGGTTTAATTCTAAATAAGAATGATGAGTAAATACTAACTACATTACGACAATGATTATCTAATGGAGTATATTCTAATCTTCTCTCATATTCGTTTGGTATTTCTAATTGGTAGGACTGTAAATATTTACCTTCTTTGTATTCTTCTCCACCTAAATAACTTCTGATGTAGTATTCCCATCTTGTTGAAAAGGAACTGTATAAATCGTTTTCTCTTAAAATCTCGTCTCTTGTATATGCCATTAGCTAAATCTCTTTGGTTGTGAGGGTGGTAGATTTGAAGTAATTGGAAAGATGTATTCTATTCCGTAGCCTAATGCATCACTCATATGGTCGTACCCACTTTTCTCAGGTTGATTAGTTCCTTCTTTGTACATTTGTTTCGTTAAACTATTAATAAGGTTTTTGCAAGAAGGATCAATAAATATATTTTTTTTGCCATCAAAATTCTTCAATCTTGAATTCACAGAATTAATCCTATCCCTAACTAGAGCATGAGTATTACGACACTTAACATTTAATCCAGCATTTTGCAAGATAGTTAAATCAGTTCTTCCACCAGCAGAAGTCTTACGTTGTCTTGAAGCTGGGTCAGGGTATACAATAATTTTATTCTTAGGATATCTGCTTAGTAGTTCGTCTACAAATTCGTCAGTATTACTGGAGTAAATAACTATTTCATCAAAAAACTCTGCTACTCCATTCTTTAAATGAAATAAACAAGCTGACATTGGGTCTATGTTAAAGTCTAATCCAACATGGATAATTGCTTGAGGGTCATACTTACATGGCTTAACATTTTGTTCTCTGTCAAAGTTGTAATAAACAACTCCATTATAAGTTTCAAAAGAAGCTAAATACTCTTGCCTAAATGATCTCTCATCTAAGTCTTTCTTAGCCTGTTCAATCTCATGTTCCTCAACTTGACCACCCTCTATAGTTGTGAATTTCCATGAAGCCCACTCAGGGTCTTCTGACTTACCCTTTTGGTACATTTCAAATGACCAGTTACCCATGCCTTTAGGAGTACCAACAAACAATACTTCTCCGTTAACGTGCTTATCAGATATGGTAGGTCTTAGAACTTCACTCCATGCTTCTTCAGGTATATCTGCAAATTCATCTAAGACTAAGAAATTAAGACCCACACCTCTAAGATTATCTGCTGATTTATCTGCACCCTTTAAGCTTATCTGACAATTATTAATTAAGACTACTGTTAGTTCTGTTTCATTGATGTACTTAACCCATCTTAATTCTTTGACCTTCTTCTTGAGTTGCTTCCACATAATCTCCTTACTCATTCGGTAAGTAGGACTCACATAAAAGATTTTACCATTGTCAGAGAACCTAGCTTTTCTAAGTATCTCAGTTAAACATAAATGAGTCTTACCAAACCTTCTTCCAGTAACTAAGACTCTAAATCTTTTAGTAGAAGAACAGACCTGTCTTTGTGGTTCAGATAGCATTAAAATAAAATGAGTGTCTTGGGTATTTGCTTAATTGTTTTACTACTGGTTTAAACTTATCTGACTTATGACTCAATATGACCATAATGTGTTTGAAAGAGTAACTAAATATATCTTTAATAACAACCCCTAAATATTCTATAGGTATATGCTCAAGAAGATTATCAACAACAACCAAATCAATATGATTTTTATTGTTACTTGTAAAGATTTGATCTTTAATATTTTCTTGGCTTTTATTAAAACCCTGTCCATAAAACATAATGCTCTCAGCTTGATAAAAGAAAACTTTATTAATGATGATTTGTTTAGCTTGATGGTCATAGGCTTTTAGCTGTTCTAGGTTGATGATTAAATGATGCTTTTTCACTCTTAGTTACCTCTATACATTCTAGCCAAGTTTGCATGACTTTTAAATTTTTATCTTCCATATTTTGCCTTGCCCACTTCAATATCTCAGCACCTTTATTTTGACAATCTTTTTCTGTTTTATAATATCTTAATTCAGGGTCTTCAAACCAAAAGTCATATACTTTAGGAACATAACCTTCAGGGTTAGCAATCATTATGTGTAAGAACAGAAAATACTTAATCAATTTTGAAACCTTTTCGCCAAGACTTAACTGCCCAAAATGCTGGAGATAAACTCTTCTGACCTTTTACATTAGCAAGGATTGGTCTAAATCTTGCCATAAATGATTTCTGTCTAGCTGGTATATTCTTCTTAATACTCATACCCTTTGCACCAAATCTAACTACCTTTACTTTGCCTGAACTATTGTCCTTAACATATACTCCAAACTTCTTAGAAGCTGATGGAGTCCTAAATGGTTTGTTTAATTTAACTTCTCTATTTTTATATTTAGCCATAATTATTTATACCTCATTACCCCAAGAATCCCAACCTTCTGCTTTCTGTCTAGCAAATAGTTCTATTCTTGGAACATCTCCAATTAGTTCAACTATGTCATCTCTAATTCTGTCAGGTTTTCTACTATGCTCTCTGCGAATATCTATAACTAATTGCCTTACTGATTTGGATACTCTTTTAGGTTTTCCTTTAGTTGCTAATAAACACATTTCAGGATTGCCTCTAGTCCAGTAGCCTAATCCAGTAAAATAACCTGATGATTTTTTGTTTGTCTTAGCCCAAGTGAAAGCTACTGTTTTATATTTGAATCCCCAAGATTCAATAACTTTAAAAGCTTGTGGCAACATTGGGTCAATAGCCCATAAAAGTAAAACGCAGTTTGGGTTACTAATAGAATCAATAGGTAAATTACAAATGTCATTAATAGACATACAGGAATAATGTTGTTCAGGACTCCTTCCGTTACCTTTTTTAGAATATGTTTTAAAGTACCAAGCTGGGTCTGCATAAATAATATCATATTTCTTATCAGGAAAAGGAATCAAATAACATCTCCTAATGGAAGTGGTTTGTAATCTTCGTTGTCATCATCTCTATCTTGTTTAAGATATACCTTACCTAGCCACATAGCCATTTGAGATGAGTTGAGTTTAGTAGCAATATCAAATTGTGTTTTCCTTATGCTTTGTTTTGCTAAAGCAACCCCTTGATCGTATGTTTCACAGGCTTTTTCTGATCTATTAATAGTAGAATGTGAACAACCAATAATAGTAGCTATTTCGCCCTTACTACACATATAAGAAGCCATGTTCCTAACCTGATCTAATACTTTAGGTGTAAATTCAAAATTAGGTCTGCCTATCTTATTAGGCTCAATAATTTCTATATCTTTATTCTTTATCTTATCCATAAAATTAACCGACTATGTAATCGTCAAGAATCAGCTACTACTTTTTAAAAGAAAATGCAAGATATTCTAATAACTTAGGATTCTCATTAAATAAATCTGCCAATGCGTTTCCTGTGGTTTCGCAAATTAATTCTTCTTGTTCTGCTGGCAAATTCCAATGATAATGCTCTGATATTACATGAATCATCTCGTGCATAATAGTGTTGCAAGTTATTTTGTTATCTAGGTTATTATTTATAATAATGGTGTTAGTAGATGTATCTACTTCTCCATAAATACCTAGTTTATCAGCTTCTTTTTTACTTATGTATTTTATGATTAAATCTCTATGCCCAAATTTTAAGGCTAAAGGCTTCTTCATTTCTTTTTTTTCTTAGGCTTCTTTTTCTTTCGTTTCCCACCAGCTATGTTCTTGGTGTAAAGGTTTCTCAGTGTAATTGACGTAGTAATTCCAGTCATTAATTACTATTTTTTCTTTTTAGGTTTGTATTTCTTAATAGCTTGTGAAATAAATATGTTTTTATAAAGAGAGACCTTCTTGCCAAATTTTTTATCTGCTGATCTTTTAACAGATTTATAAGCCTTAGACTTTTTGTTAAAAGGTTTTGGCTTTCCTAATTTTTTAGGTCTTTCTTTGGCAAAAATAGGTTTCTTTTTAGGCACTATTTCTTTTTCTTTTTTTTCTTCATTGGTGGTCTGCCTTTTTTAGACCCGTATGTTCCTTTACCTTTTGGCATAATGATTCTCCTGTTGTGATTTATAACCTATTACTATGATTTGTTTAACTAAGCAACTTTTTGTATAGGTTCTCCGTTCCATTTGTGTTTTTTATATTTACCGCCATTATTGTCTGTATATTCTAAGTGTTCTCCAAATTGACCTGAATATTCTAATTTTACATCTTGGTAAAAAACTTCAGGTTCTTTTGTTTTCAAAGATTGGTTATTGTCCTCATCTTCAAACCTTTTTTGGTTAATCCAAGTAGAAACATGAGCCAAAAACTCAATATCCTTAACAGTAGCAGAATAACGATTAAACTTTTCAGCTAGTTCTACAGGGTCTAAGTTTGAGCAATGAACCTTAAACCTTTTAGATGCTAAATGTTTTGACCCTTTTTTGGTTTTCAAAGTATTCCAAAACTCGTCAAATGGAGACTCTATAATACTTTTAGGTATAGGTATAGGACTAGGTATAGGTGCTTTAATTTTGCTTGAAGCAAAATCCTCTTTTGCTTTACTTTGAGTAGCTAAACCACCTTTTCTACCAGCTTCAGACCTTGCTTTGTATTTATCTGATAAATATTCATGTTCATGTGTTAATCTTTTGTGAGTCCATGAACTATCTTCTACATTTGCTATAAAGAATTCTTCTAAGACTTCATCTACATGCAATTTACAATCATCTGTTTTACAATGGCAAATTCTATATGCTGATTCGGTTTTAAAAGGTTTGGTGTTTTTAGTCCAAGAAAAACATAATAGCCTTATATATATTCCTACTGCTTCGTTTGTTAGGTGTACTGTTTCAGCACTGAAAGTATCTGTAAATAGTTGTAGTGCATGAAATTTATTTCCTTCCTTCTCCATTTTATTCTCCCTTTTAGATTTTAATTGTTTTTATAATTTGATCTATTATCTTCGGATATTTTTCCTTAGCTATCTGACAAGACTTATAAACAGGAAACCAACTTAGATTAAGTTCCTTGCCAAGCTTTGCGTAACTAATGTTTAGTTTGTCTTTTAAGACTGAGATTAGTATTTTCTTTTGGTCTAAATCAAAGAACTCATTGTCCTTATATAATTTATGATTTAGTAGTGCCTTCTGTACTTGTTTTGAGATCATCCCAATATTTAATTGCATTGTTTAATTTTCCTTCCTTTGCAAATTGTTTAACTTTTTTGTCAGGCGATTTTAATGCCAGTTCAAGGCAAACTCTTATAGGATTTATATATAGGTGTCCATTAAAGAATTCAAACTCATTCATTGTATGTTGAAGTTGATGGCAAAGATAACAAAGTGGAACTACATAAACATCAGAATTTTTTTGACCCCAACCAACATTACCTAGATTATCTGTTTTGCGTATATGAGCAGACTGCAAACCATATGTTGTCCTACACCTTATGCAATTTGAATTTCTTGCAACCCACTCAAGATGTTTTTTAGATTTAATAATGATTCGTTTTGGAATTAGCATATAGCGTAGCCTTAAAGGGAAGGCACTCTAAGGCTACAATTTCCCTATATATTACAAAGAACAAAGAAGCAACAAATAAGCCATTGATTTTATTATATTCTTTTTATATATTTAAACACTTTTAAGGGGATTGTTATATTGTATTTTGCATATAACTTCTATATAAAATAGGTATGAAAAACAAAAACAAAAAAGGAGAAAAAAAAATGAAAGCAACTTTAAAAGAATATGATTTAGTTTGGTTGAAGCAAACTGATTTTAAAGGCGAAGAATGGACTTTAGGTATTGTTCAGGGTTTTACAAAAAAAATGATTAAATGTGAAGATTTAACTAGACCTGAATTAAAACAATCTAAATTAAAAGTAGGTAATTTTTTACCTAAAAATGTTAAACCATTAACTGAAGAAGAAATAAAATATAGCAGTCTTTATACTGATAAACAAAAAGAAATAATTAAAAGAGATGATTTAGAAATGCAAACTTTGTCAAAAGCTTTTACTATAATGGAAACAAACAAAGGAGAAAAATAATGGCAGTATTAATTGTAGGTGGATTATTAGCTTTAGTAATATTTGGGTACTCAATTTTAGGATTGATATTTGATTGGGAAAAATGAAAACTCAATTTACAGATACTGAAGTAGAGGTCATGTATCGTATTATGAGAGATTATATGGCTGAAGCAGAAACTATTTATCATGGTAATATTGATTATAAAGTAAGAAACTTATTTACAAGACTAACTTTAATAACAAAGGAGGTAAAAAGTGCAAAACAATCTAAATAAAAGTTTTTTAGAGGCAGAACAAGTAAATAGAGAGCAAGAGTTAAAACTAAAAGAAGAAATAAACAGGGATCAACTTATAGTTAACAGAATGATCTCTGAAATAATGTGGGGAGAAACTAAAAATAATATGTTGTTTGATCTTGCAAAAGAATATAATGTTTCAACCAATGAGTTTGATTTATTTTATAAACAAGCTATAAAACACATAGAACAAGGAACAAAATGGTACAAAATATGAATGAAAGAATTTTTGCAAAAATCCACATGGATAAACTTCTATCAGAAGACAGAACAGATGAACTAATTTCAATCATAACGCACTACTTTAGTTCTAAACCAAATGTAATGAAAAAGCTTTTGGCGAGATATGAAGCAGAAATAAAAACTAAAACAAAAAAACAAACGAAGGGAAAAAAACAAAATGAGAAGGCTAAAGAAAACGAAAATGTTGTCAGTATTGCTACTGACGATAGCACTGACTAACTGTACAACATATAAACCTATAGTAGATACTAAAGGTCGTTCAGGTACTTTTGATGTTTCAAGAGCAGACGAACTTACTGACGATTTGCAAAGTTGTGAATATCAGGCAAAAGCTAATACGAATCCAGCGTTAGAAGTATCTAAAAAAACTTACAACATATTACTTAGACCAAAGCTTTTATGGTTATCGCCTAAAGCTGAAGATAAGTATAAACAATTTACTGTGAACTGCCTTGAAGGTAGAGGATTCTCAGTATTAAACAAATAGGAGAAGGCAATGATGACAGAACAAGACTTGGATAGGCAGAACTTCCAACAAGCAAAAGAAAAAGAACGACTGGAATTGAATCAGTATTGTTTAGACAATTCTATTCCTGCAGATTGTAAAGCAGAAGCTATAATTGACTATCAACAAAAATGGGGGAAACTATAATGAACGATTCAGAAATCAGAAAACAAATAGGAAAAAATCTTAGGTTTTTAAGAACTAGAACATTTAAGGAAGTTAAGAATAAAAAAAATAAAACAGTAATGAGATATATCCGACAAGAAGAATTGGCTAGGAATTTAAACATTACGTTCCAACAAATCCAAAAGTACGAAAAAGGTATTAACGGACTTTCAGGGGAAAAACTATATAAGTTATCTAAGTTCTTTGAAGTTCCGATGGAAATTTTCTTTGACCAAAGTTTAATAGAAAATCAAAACTTTACAAAGCTGATTAAAGAAAATGTGCAACAAAATAATCTTTAAAATCATGTTAGGATTAATTGTATTTTATGCTTTAATATATTTTGTAATTAGTATAATAACTATATAAAAAAACGAATCAGGAAGGGAAAAAATGATTGAAAATAAATTAGAATATAATGATGGTTCTACAGAACTATTATACTTTGATACTGTACCTCACAAATACTACTGGAATGAAAATGAAATAGTTTCAGCTACTAACATTACTAAACTACTTACTCCAGCCAATGTAATTGGTTTGTGGTCTGCTAAAATGTGTGCAGAGAAGTTTAAAGCATTAGTTCAAGCTGGTAAGTCTTATGATGAAATTGAGTTAATAGAATTGTATGATAAGATTAAAAAAGCACCCAATGAGTTTATGGTATCTGCTGGAAATGTGGGTACATTAATTCACGATGCTATAGAAGAATACATACATAAAGGAATTGTTCCTAAGATGCATAATCCACAAATGATTAAGTCGTTTGGTAAGTTTAAAGAATGGTTTGATGCTCAGGAAGATATTGAAATTGTAAATACTGAGTTTAGAGTATTATCTAGGGTTCATAAATTTTGTGGAACAGTAGATGCTTTGTTTAAGAATAAAAAAACTGGCAAATATATAATTTACGACTGGAAGACCTCCTCAGGTATTCGTGATTCAATGTATGTACAAATTTATTTATACAAAATTGCAATATGCGAAATGTTTGGATATCAAATTGAAGAAGGTGTCATAGTGAATGCTACCAAAACTGGAAAGCTTAATCTTAAAGCCTTTGAAATTAATGAGTCTTGTGATGAAACTGCACTGGCTTGTTTAAAAATGCACCAGTTTCTAAACCCAAAAAAAAGGAGTAAAAAATAATGACTAATAAAACGGGAGTAGCAACAGCAGTATTTGATAACCGAACTTATCAGGGTACACCAAGTAAATTTCCAAGCTGGAAGGTTATAATTGGTAATGAAGAGTTTGTTGCTTATACAAATCTTGATATTGGAGTTAAACAAGGAGATAATGTTTCTTTTGATTATGGTGTAAGTAAGAAAACTGGTAAGCCTTACATTGAATCTGATTACACTACTAAGAAGCCAAAGATTCAGGTTATACCTCAAGATGGTACAGCACCAGCAGAGGAAATACCTGTTTATGATGATAATTTGAGCAATTATGAACCAGACCATTTTGCAAATAACAAAGTAGTTGATAATAGCCCAAGCAACTTCAATTATGGTGCGAATGTGTCTAAAACAGTTGATAAGAAATCAATGCAGATTTTTGCGACAGCTTTATGCAAAAGTAGTTTGGAATCAGGACAATTAAAATGCGATAGACAAAGCATACAAAATTTCATAAAAGAAATGAAAACTGTATTTGAATCTGAATTTTAATATGAATTTAACCCCAGCTTTTTTTCCCAAGTCCCTTTCGTTTTTCATCTTGGTTTTTAGCTGGGGTTTCCAACTATTGCAAAGAATACAAAAATAATATAATGATTATAAAAAAAGTAACTGGTTCATGCCTTTTTGAATATATTTCAGAATATGACTCAGAAGAAAAAGCTTTGAGTGGATTAGAAGGTACATTCAAAGAAGTTAAGATTAGTAATCTCAAAATGGAGAGAACTAAAATTACAAAGGAGAAAACCAATGACAGTAAGTCAGAAAGAACTCCAAAGACTGCGTGATATTGAATATAGAAAATATCAACTTGGTCTTAACTTTCAAGCGAAAGCTAGGAAGTATCTTGAAGAAGCACGAAGATTAAGCTTTAAAAGAATAAGAGTTCAAGAAGAATTAACAGCTTAAGTTAGTTCTTAACATAACCAGTAAAACAAGGAGAAGGCATATGGAACACTTTACTCTAAAAACCCCTGAAGAAATAAAACAAGAACTTGATACTGCTAGTGATGCAGTGGCAGATGCCCAATACGATTATCGTAGAATAGAAGAACATAAAAAAATTTCTTTAGAACAATTAACTTTAGCTTCTAAAATGGAAAAGAACTGTAGTATGGCAGAAGCCAAATCTCATGCCATTGCAGATAATAATTATAAAGTCTTAGTAGATGGTGCTATTGAAGCTGAAAGAAAATACAGTAAAAAAAAATCAAACTATGCAAACTTATTAGCAACTTTAGAATATATGAGATCATGGATAGCAACACAAAGACACATAAACAAATAGACGATAGGGGAGAACTTGATTTGGAACGAGTCATAGAACAGCTAACTAATGAGAATCTTATTTTAAAAGAACAAAAAGAAATACTAAATTTAAGAGTTAAGTATCTGCAACAACAGATAAGGAATTATGGAAAAAAAGATATTTAATAAAGGCGAACTAAACAAAGAGGTGTACCATGAAAGAGTTAAAAACTATGACCCAAGATTTGCTGAAAAAAGGTTTGAAGATTACTGTAGAAGTAAAAAACTTTCTTTTAAAAAGTTACTACTCAATGCAGATGAAAACTTGTTTGAAAGTCCTATCCCGCATTGGGGTAAGCTTGGTCTTATGGTTGCTCAACCTGATTATTTTTGTTACGGAAATGATAAACAGTTCTATGCAGAAATTAAAGCGAGTAATAAAATCAAGATACGAGATTTAAAAAAGTATTGTGCTTGGGAAGCTGTAATGTGTGATGTTAAATATACACCCTATTACATATGCTTTTGCTTTAACGATAAAATGATTATTAAAACTATCTCCCAGCTAATGGAACTATTGCCAAAATCTAAGCTTGATTCATACCATGAAGGCAATAAATACTTTGTTATTCCTCTTTAGTGTAAGAGATTAGACACCTCAGAATCAAAGTCCGTAAAATTACAAGGCTCTAATTCATATTCTACATTTAAAACATCATACTTATCTGTGCTACCAACTAAAGATACTACATGACGAGTATTAAATAAATTGTCAGCTAAATCTTCTACTTTAGTATAGGTATATTTTGACTCTCCAGTCTTTTTACAACGATAGCTAATGATGATTGTGCTTAACACATAATCCATTTTATTTTTTGAATTTATTAATGGTATTAACTCCGAATGACCCGCCAACGATTGTGAGAATGATAATCCAGTAGTAGTCGTTTGCTTGTTTGAGTATTTCCCAACCAGTAGCCATAGCTTGCTGAAAAGACGGAATAAAATGAGCCAAAAATAAAATCGTAAAGACCAAAGTAATCCACTCATCTTTAAGCGAATTGTTTCCCTGTTTAATTTGTTCAATATTGACATCTTTAATTGCATCAATCTCAGCATTCCTAGTTATTTCTTTTTTCTTCAAGTGATGCTGTATAGCACCCACAGTTTTATCAGCAATTAACTTAGTAAGTGGGTTGCTTAATAATTTTAACCAAATCATAGTTCTACCTTTGTTCTCATATAGCTAAATTCTTGTCAAATTAGCCTTTTTTAAAACGATTTGATAGCCTTACCTTATCAACACTTAGAGAATAATTTATATAGCCTTAAAATAGCTTAAAATCAGTTTTTCTCTATTTTCTCAATTAGTAGTTGTATGTAGTGAACAGCCTTTTTTAAATCTTGTATTTGCATAAAAGCATCGCTGTTTTTTCTATTATACCTACTAATATATTTGATAGCATTGCCTTGATACCAATTCAAGTTGTTTTCATAGATGTAATCTGACACCTGAATCTTTTGGTCTTTATAATGCGAACCACCCACCTGAGTATCTTTAGGAGATTCAAATATATTTTTAAATAAAGCTGGATTAGTCATTAGTAAGGTATGTAATTTGTTTTTTGTGTGTCATCATCTCTAATTGCTTTTCCATTAATTTTTCTATTCTTCTTTTCATTGACATAAGAAATATGAATCCAACCACTATTACCACCCTCGTAAAATTCTAAGATCAGTTGGTCATAAGATTCAATGTTACTAATAATCCAGTCGGCAAGTTCTTTGTTGTCCATTCCTAGTATTTCAAAATCTACCGCTTGTCCTTGAGTGTGTTGGGAAGTAATTTTTGAACCAATAGCAATACAGAGTTCTCCTGATCTAAATCCTGAAGAAATAGTTACTGGCTTACCAAAGTGTGATCGTATTGGTTGAAGCACATTGGTACATAAAGATTTAAGATTATCTATTTGAGATGCGTTAGGATTATTAGGTATTCCTTTTCTTGAAGCCGTTTGCGACTTAGTAAGTTCTTCCAGTGAGAAGTTAGCTGATAATTTCATATTAATTTTCCGATCCATTTGCCTTTGTTATCTAGTACCATCGGCATTAATTTTGGTTGCGAGTCAATTATCATACCACAACCCATAATAAATTTCGTCTTAAAATTCTTTGCGTAATGAAATGCCATATTGGTCTGCTCTATCATACAACCTACTTGCATTCCCCACATAAGAGCGTCACTATTAGCCCAGTATTCAATCTTGAACTTTGAGTGGAAATGACCCTGAACAGTATTCATAGACTGTATCTGACTAACCCTAGCTACATCTGCTGATATACCGTGTGTGAAAAAACATCTTTGTTTATTTGGCAAAGTAATAGTTAAATCATTAACCCAGTTCCATTTCTTAACATTTAAAAATTCATTATAACTTCTTAAGAACCCTCTAGGTATTCCATGCTTAATTCCTTTTCTGTAAATCAAACTAGAATGATTTGAGTCAAGCAAAGTCATTTCAGGAAATATTGCTTCTAGTTCTTTTATGTATTCTTTTGATAAAGATAGTTCATGTCCAGCAGAAGGAAGATCAGGGTTGGTATCGTGGAAGCTAAGAGCATGACAGTCAATCTCATCTCCAATATTTATGATTCTAGTAGGCTTAAATTGTTTTTTAATTTCTTTAAGAAAAGCAAAGCTATCCTTGCGGTGGTATGGTATATGCAAATCAGATATAATTAATATCCGTTTATGTTCATTCATTATTTAAAATAATTATAAAACCCACTAACTAAACCAGCTATAACCAAAACAACAAAAATTCCGCCTTTGCCTCTGTTGATCTGAGAAAATAATTCATCTTGTCCTTTTTCTAATTTAGAAATTTTTTCACAAATGAATTGCAGTTTAACTTCTGTTGATGATTGTTTAGCCATAAAGTCCTATTAGTTGTATTTGACCACAATGTCAATTATCTAGGTTTACCTTGACCTCGTTTAGCAGAGTTTCTAATTTGCTTTCTTGATCTTCCTTTTCGCTTATTCTTGTTCATGGTAGAAGATATTGGTTTTTTTCCAATGGAAGTTCCTTTGTATCTTTTGGTGTAAGTAACAACTGCACCATATATATTTCCTTTTTTTGCCATTATTTTGGATTTGGGTTGCTGGGTTTAGGTCTATCATCAATCATTATTTATCTCCATATGTTTTAACATTGGGGTTTTCTTTTTTATACTCTTTTTTTAAATCTTCCCACAATGAACCAGTGGGTCTAGTTTTCTCTCCAACACCAATGCCTTTGCAGTATTGCATT
>Ga0209383_1000084_pt1 | contig 61551 bp, 61 predicted proteins | sample CoawatmetaG02DNA_FD_187510 | JGI IMG/M metagenome (GOLD analysis project Ga0209383, IMG submission 187510) | Marine microbial communities from the West Antarctic Peninsula - Coastal water metaG029-DNA (SPAdes) (version 2) | ecosystem: Environmental > Aquatic > Marine > Coastal ...
TCTTCTAGCATAGGGCATCTTTTTGAATGGATTCAAGGAGTATTGTCTATATATGAAAACCCATTTGGAGTTGGGTTAGCTATGAGTGGTAATGCTAGTGGAGTTGATCAGTCAATTAAAATTGGAGGGGAGAATCAATTTTTGATTTACGGCGTTCAAATGGGAGTTATTGCTTTAATTTTATATTTGTCAATTTTAATTAAATCTATTTGGAACTCTATTAAACTTTATACAAAATCATCAAATATTAATCATAAATCTGTTGGTTTTATATCTGGCTTAACAAAATTGGGTTTATTAGTCCCTCTATTTACTGCAAATGCTGAACTTTATCTTTTTGTAGCGTTTTTTTCTTGGTATCTTGTAGGTCAAGTGGAAACTCTTTATAATTCGGATGAATTAAACTAAAGAATAAAAATTGAAAAAGGTTAAAGTTCTAATTGACATATATTATTTTAAGGCTGCTGTTTCTGGCATAAGAAGCTACATAAGTGAATTAAAAGAATCTAGTGATGATCATGGGTCTAAACAAATCCAATATGTATTTTCACACGATATAGAAAAGTTGTCTTATAATAAAACTTATTTAAACTCTTCTAATAAATTAATTAGGTGGATTTTTCAATTAAATTATTTATTTTATAAGCAAGTTATTTTACCAATAAAGCTACTCATTGTTAAACCTGATTATTTAATTTGTCCAGACTATATATCTCCAATTATTTCTTTTAAAACAAAAAAAATAACTGTTTTACACGATTCTCTTTTTTGGGATTATCCTCAAAATTACTCTTCAATCTGGCGTAAATATTTTATTAAACTTATAGATTTAGGAATAAGTAAAGACACTCAAATAATAACAACAAGTAAATATTCTAGAGATAATTTAGTTAGAGTAATAAATAATAATAATATAAAGTATGTTTATCAGACTTTTAATTTTTTAAGAACCAATGACATTAATTTAAAAACTCCTAAAAAGTATATCCTACACATAGGATCTTTTGAGAAAAGAAAAGATTTAATAACTCTTGTTAAGGCTTTTAATAAAATCCAGGACAAACAATTAAAGTTGATTTTGCCAGGAGCTCAGGTTTTGAATGGAAATTATAAAATTATAAAAGAAATAAAAACATATATTTTAAAAAATAATTTAACTGAAAAAATCATTCTTCCTGGTTTTATTTCAAAAGAAGAAGTTAGAGCATATTATAAAAATGCATCTATATATGTATTTCCATCAAGAGATGAAGGTTTTGGTATTCCAGTTTTAGAAGCTCTTTCTTTTTCAATTCCAACTATTTGTTCAGACATTCCTGTTTTCAAAGAAATAGGAGAAGATTCTGTTCGATATTTTAAAGTTGGAGATATTAATTCTCTGACTGAGAATATAGAATTATTACTTAACTCACAAGATCTTAGAAATCAATTGATTAAAAAAGGAAAGAATCGTTTAGAAAAATTTTCAAGAAAGAATTTTATAAAAGGATTTGAAGAAATTATTTTAGATGAAACAAAATAAAAAAATACTTATACTCCATAGCTCCAACGATTTATATGGGGCTAGCAAAATATTTTTACAAATTTCTAATCTTTTAGTAAATAATGGAATTGAAACTCATGTGATATTACCGTCAAAAGGTCCTTTGGATGAGTTATTAAATTCTAGTATAAAAGTAAAATATTTTGAATTAGGGGTTCTAAGAAAAAAATATTTAAACCCAGTTGGACTAATTAATAGATTGATTGCGAATTTAAAAGCAATTAAATTTTTATCTAATTATATAAAGAATAATGGAATTAATTTGGTGTATTCCAATACCTCTACAATTCTTTCTGGAGGATTAGCAGCAAGTAAAAATAAAGTCCCAAGCTTATTTCATATTCATGAAATTCCAAAAGGAAATAAGCTGTACGAATTTTTTAGTGGTTATATGGTTAATAGGAATTCAGATATAATGATAACTGTTTCTGAGAGTGTAAAAAATCATTGGCTTAAATATTCTTCTTTTGGAAAAATTAAGAGAATTTATAATGGAATTGTTTTTAACAATACACAGACTTTAGCTGAATTAAAAAAGAATAAAGAAGATTTTATAATAACGAGTGTTTCAAGAATAATTCCGTACAAAGGACACGATTATTTAATTGACATAGCTACTGAACTTCTTAAAAAAAATAAAAATTTTAAATTTTTAATTGTTGGTGATACACTTAACAGTTATGCTTCTTATAAGTTAAACTTAAAAAAAAGAGTTAAAGATTTGGGACTATCAGATCAAATTCAATTTTTAGGATTTAGAAAGGATATTTCTAATGTTTTAAAACAGTCTGATTTATTCATTCATACGGCGATTTCACCCGATCCACTTCCTACAGTCTTATTTGAGTCATTATATAATAAATTACCATCAGTATCTACCAATCTTGGAGGTGCAGTAGAAATTCTTGATAACGGAAATAATGGACTTTTGATTCCTTACAATGACTCTATAAAAGCTTCGTCTTTGATAATTGAATATATTAATAATAAAAAACTTCAAAAAATTCATTTAAACAACAGCAAAACTTACTTTAAAAATAATTTTAGTTCTAGTGTTTTTGAAAAGCATATTTTAAATGAAGTTATTAGTTTAATGTAAATGAATAAAAAAATTAATATTTCAATTATTGGAACAAGAGGATACCCTTACGTTTATAGCGGATATGAAACTTTTGTTAAAGAATTAGGCGAGCGTCTAGTCAATAAAGATTGTAATGTGAAAGTTTATTGCCATAAAGGACTTTTTGATAAAAGACCAAAGGAAATAAAAGGAATTAAACTAGTTTACATTCCTACAATTGAAACAAAAATATTATCTCAACCGATTCACTCTTTTTTATCGATTATTCATGCTTGTTTTTCAAATACTGATGTGGTTCTAGTGGTCAACTCAGCTAATGGTCCATTTGGACTAATCACGAAATTATTTAAAATACCAACTGCCATAAATGTAGATGGACTGGAATGGTTAAGACCTAAATGGAAAGGTTTGGGGTCAATTTATTTTAAGTGGGCTTCTAAAATGGCAACTCTTTTTTATGATCAAATTATAAATGATTCTGATGAAATGAGAAAGGTTTATTTGAATCTTTTTAAAAGAGATTCTAAGGTTATTGCTTATGGAGCTAATATTAGAAAATCAAAAAATCCAGAACTCATAACTACTTGGGATATTAAACAAAGAGAATATTACTTAGTTATTGGAAGATTAATTCCTGATAACAATGCCGATTTAATTATAAAAGGATTTTTAAAATCCAAATCAAAAAAGAAATTAGTTATAGTAGGAGATGTGCCTTATAAAGATTCTTATGCATCAAATTTAAAAAAAATAAAAGATGAAAGATTAGTTTTTACAGGCTATGTAAAGGATCAAAATATACTAGCTGAATTATACCACAATTGTTATATTTATGTTCATGGTCATGAGTTTGGTGGAACTAATCCAACTATGATTAAGGCCCTGGCTTATGGATGTGCTATTCTAGCTTTAGACACAGTATTTAATCAAGAAATGCTTCAAAAAGGGAAGTTTGGAATTTTTTTTAAAAAAGACCTTTTTTCAATAACTAACCAGATCGATCATTGTGAAAAAAAAAATATTTTAATGGATAAACTCAGACAGGAATCTGTAAATGGGATAACTCAAAAATACAATTGGGACTACGTTAATAAAGAGTACTTAGAGGTTTTTAAATCTTTAGTTAGCCAAAGGAAATAAGTAGGCTAATTTTAAGGTCATGTGAAAATTATTTACGTCATTACCTGGGTGATAGTATTCTGTTGCATAATCTTCAAGATCCCACTGATAATTTAAACTTCTAGAATACATTAGATTAGAGGAAAGCCATAGATTTTTATATTTTTTAGAAAAATTTAAATGTAAATTAAAATCTTTCCAATAACGCCTTGGATCCCGGGCTGAAGCGAAAGCTTCATGATAAAAGTCATTATCCTGGTCTATAATCTCTAATGCTATTCCTAATTTTTCTTTATCTCTTATTCTGTTCATTGCAAAGTAATGTGAATTACTTCCAGGACCAATACTTGCACCAAGTACTTCTCCTTTGTTAGTGTACCCATCATAAGTCCAACTATGCTCATACCATGACCCAGCATTTCTTAATAATCTAGATGCAGTTTGTTCCATTTGTGTCCATTCCCATGAAAACAAAAAATCATCATTATTAATTTTAAAAACTTTTTGTAAACCTACAGTTACAGCCCTACTATGGTCAGAATCTAATAATAAATCTCTAATATTCTGCTTAGAATCATTGTGATTATAGTCCACATAAATTTCTGCCTTAGAATCTTTCCATAACCACCTTAAAAACACCCCAGCGGCTTGATTAGTTTGTGCCTCATAATTTTCATATTTATCATTTTTTCTAAATAAGTTTTGAAAAGCGGGAAACCATGTTGGACTACCCTCCATCCACCAATATTTTCCTTCAACTAATGCAGCGTACATTTGTACCCATCTAATAAAACCCAACGATAATCCAGATACCCATTTTGGAGAATAAGTAATAGAATAAGCCTGAATATATCTCCAATCATCAGTCCGTCCCTGTTGGTTAATTTTAGGAACATAAATATTCGTTCCCCCGTATTGAAAATCAGAATTTGCAGGTAAATAGCCTGAAGATTCTAATCTGCCTGAAATAACTTGCCACTCAAAGTTTCCTATTTTAGTTTTTAAAGGTTTAGTTGTATTGAAAGAAATATGCTTAAATCCCCTGGCATGATTACTCATCATAATACTATTTCTAATCGATGGTCCCCACCAAATATTTTCATTTGAAACCCCGAAACTTAGCCCTTTAAAATTTAATCTGATAGTAGATTGTCCTATTAATGTTTTGCTTATACTTTTTTCGCCAAAACGTTCAGGCATATCAATATGATTCCATAATTGATATCTTTTTGCCCATATGACAGGATAATGACCATTAGGTCCTTCTCCAAACCCTTCAAAATCTTTGTTTTCAGAAAATAAATATTCAGGTTTTAGTTGAATAGACAATGGCCCAATTTCTGCATAAATGCCTGCGCTTATGATGTGTTGGTACCCACGATTTGGAATCATACTTCCGTTGTTTCTATTGTAAGGGTGATGGCTACTGAATTCAATATTATAATCTATTGGAAGGATTTTTATTTTTCCATTTCCTTTTAAAAAACTCAGTACAGTAGGAGCGTACTTTTCTGTATCAAAAATTTCTTTATTTATTTCTAGTCCGTTTTTACCAATATCTAAAGGTTTTAAGGTGAAAGAAATATCGTTTTTAAAATCTCCTATTAGTTGTGAAGTTCTTAAGTAATCGGTCAAATAAGATTCATTAAGATTAATTGTCTGTGAGGATGATATAAAAAATGTGAAAAATAAAAATAAGAAAAAGTTGTATTTCATTATTTATAAGAAATTACTCTTACTTTTAAATTATCCAAAGACCAGCTCTCATCACATTTAGATTGAACAGTTCCGTCTTTATCTATTGCATTAGGCTGATAAAGCTCGTCATAAAATCTTATTACAACAGCATTACCTGAATGTCTAAACCCTTTTTCAATTTTATATAAAGTTGAGTTACCTCCAAAAAACGAGTCCTTACATATTTTTGGTAGATCAACTTTGCTATTTCCAGTTTTTGGATTGTTTTCAAAAGGATAGTTTTCAGGATAGGACTGTCTTAAGCAATAATTCGAAAAACATGGGCTGTTAGAAAATGTGGTAACAAACCTATCGCTTGAAGTGTCTTTTATTAAATCCATATCTGGATCTAGTTCCATAATCCATTTATCAGGTTTGTCATTTTCAGGAAATCCATTAAAATTCCCGTCCCAAGTGCCATGAATATATAAATCAAAAGAAATAAAAACATAGTCGTGGTCACCTGTATTTTCTAAATGCAAGGTAAAACCATCGTTGTTGAAATCTCCTAGAACTGTAGTGTTGTTAAAAGTAGAAGTAGCTTTACCATCAATTTCAGTTAAATTACCACTTTCAAAATCGTTATCATAAATTAGCTCATCTTTTGAGATTTCAGGATAAGAACAAGAATCAATTAAAAAAGATAGAATAAAGATTTTAAGTAAATTAATTAGAAGGTGTTTTTTCACAAGTGTTTTTAATAAGTGTTCATATAAATCTACTATTTTTTTTATTTAGTTCTTCCAATGTTAAGGTCTTAAAATAGTTGAAAGCATTTTCTAGTCCTTTTTTTCTTGAAACTTGAGGCCGCCAATTTAAAATTTTCATTGCTTTAGCTATATCGGGTTTTCTTTTAATAGGATCATTTACAGGAAGAGGTTTGAAAACTATTTTATTATTAGCGCCGCCCATATCTATAATTTCTTTTGCAAAGTCAATCAAAGCTATTTCTTCAGGATTCCCTAAGTTCATAGGCTTGTTGTAGTTTGAATGTAAGAGTTTATAAATTCCCTCAACCATGTCATCTATAAAACAAAAAGATCTGGTTTGACAGCCATCTCCAAACACTGTTAAGCTTTCACCTCTTAAAACTTGCCCCATAAAGGCCGGGATTGCTCTTCCGTCATTAACTCTCATTCTAGAGCCATAAGTGTTAAATATTCTTGCTATTCTTATATCTAATCCATGAAAGGTATGGTAAGCGGTAGTTAATGCTTCTTGAAACCGCTTGGCTTCATCATAAACGCCTCTAGGTCCAACAGGATCTACATTACCAAAGTATTCTTCAGGTTGTGGGTGTACCAAAGGATCACCATAAACTTCTGAAGTGGAAGCAATTAAAATACGAGCATTATTTTTTAAAGCTATTTTTAAAACATTCTCAGTTCCTAAAGAGCCTACTCTTAAAGTTTCTAAAGGAATTTTTAGATAATCTATTGGACTGGCTGGAGAGGCAAAATGTAATATAAAATCAATTTTTTCATTAATTTTAAAATCAGTGTTAATGTCGATTTTTTTAAATGTAAAATTACTGTTACTGATTAGTTGTGACAGATTTCTTAATTCGCCAGTGATAAGATTATCAATTCCTATAACTTTATAATTTTTAGAAATAAATAAATCACATAAATGAGATCCTAAAAAACCTGCAGCTCCAGTGATTAAAACTATTTTTTTCATAAAAATATTAAATCTTAAATCTAGTTTTTTTTTTAAAATAAAACTAGTACTTTTCAGCGCTTGATTATTGCTTAAAAATTAATCACATCTAAAACTCGATTAAAATTATTAGTAATTTTTATTTAAATATTACTAACAGCGGCTATTTAAATGGTCTCGCTTATGAATTTGGAGAATCAACAAACTTTATTAGAAAAGAGCTAAACAATTTATCGAGTGCAGGTAATTTAAATAAAGAAAAATGCAAATAATAAAGTAATTTATAGTGCTAATGTCAAGCACCCTTTGTTTAATGTTTCAAAGGAAATTATACTTAAAAGATTTAGGCTTAGAACGAATTGTAGAAACAGTATATGAAAATTAGGTAATGTTAATGAAATTACTTGATTAGGAGACTATGCTAGAGGCATTGATTCAGTTTTTATTGTTGGCTAAAACATTGATAATAAATGATTTGAAGATTTATTAAAAAAAATAGAACGCAAAATTAAATTTAGCGTTTTACAACATATTAAAAAAGCAAACTATTTATTGTTGTTTGATGGTTTAAATTAAATTTTAATATTATTTTAGCGCAATAAATTTGTGACATAATGGGCGAAGCCTTGAAAATAAATGAAATTTGTTGTATTGGAGCAGGCTATGTAGGTGGTCCTACAATGGCTGTAATTGCTAGTAAATGCCCCCATTTAAGAATTACAGTTGTCGATATAAATAAAGACAGAATTAAAGCCTGGAACTCAGAATGTTTAAATGATTTGCCAATTTATGAACCTGGTTTGAGTGATATTATAAAAAAAACTCGTGGAAAAAACTTATTTTTTTCCAGTAATATCAGTGAAGCTATAGAGAGGTCTCAAATGATTTTTATGGCTGTTAATACTCCGACTAAAACATATGGAAGGGGTAAAGGTATGGCGTCTGATCTAACATATATTGAGAAATGTGCAAGGCAAATTGCAAAATTTTCTAAAAGTGATAAAATCATAGTTGAAAAAAGCACATTGCCTGTCAGAACAGCTGAAACAATTAAGGATATTTTAAAATCTTCAAATAATAATTCCCATTTTGAAGTTTTATCAAACCCAGAATTTCTTGCTGAAGGATCAGCAATTGAAGATCTTTCAAAGTCTGATCGTGTTTTAATAGGGGGAGACCAAACTGTTTTGGGGATTAAAGCTATTAATTTATTAGTTGATATTTATCGTAATTGGATTCCTGCAGATAAAATTGTTACTACAAACTTATGGTCTTCTGAATTATCTAAACTTATTGCTAATGCTTTATTAGCTCAAAGAATTAGTTCTATTAACAGTGTATCGGCTATTTGTGAATTAACAGGTGCAGATGTTCAGGAAGTTTCGAAAGCAGTAGGCTCAGACTCTAGAATAGGTTCGAGATTTTTAAACGCCTCTGTTGGGTTTGGTGGGAGTTGTTTTCAAAAAGATATACTAAATTTAGTATATCTCTGTCAATCTTATGGACTAAACGAAGTTGCTGATTATTGGATGGGAATAATTAAAATTAATAATTATCAAAAAAAACGTTTTACTGATAAAATAATCAGTTTGTTATTTAACACGGTCAATGATAAAAAAATAGCTGTTTTAGGCTGGTCTTTTAAAAAAAACACTAATGATTCTAGAGAATCTGCTTCTATATTTGTTACCGATCAATTAATTAATGAAGGTGCTATTATTTCTATTTATGATCCAAAAGTATCATTATCTAGAATCCATTTAGATTTAATAACACTTTGGAAATCTAAAGGAGTTTCCGAAAAGAAAATAGAAAAAATGTTAAAAAATGTTATTGTACATAAATCTGCACTTGAAGCTACAAAGAATTGTCACGCTGTCGCTTTTTTAACAGAATGGGATGAATTTAAAATATTAGATTTTAAAAACATTTATAAGCATATGGAAAGACCATCTTTTATATTTGACGGAAGAAAAATATTAAATAAAAACGAACTAATTCAAATAGGGTTTAAAGTATTTGAAATAGGAAAAGCTTAAAAATATATATTTAAAATATGAGTTATTTATTCACATCAGAATCAGTTAGTGAAGGACATCCAGATAAAGTGGCAGATCAAATTAGTGACGCATTAATTGATAATTTTCTCGCATTTGATCCGGATTCAAAGGTTGCTTGTGAAACTTTAGTAACCACTGGACAAGTTGTTTTAGCTGGTGAAGTTAAGTCTAATACATATTTAGATGTGCAAGCAATTTCTAGGAAAGTAATAAACGATATAGGTTATAACAAAAGTGATTATATGTTTGACGGAAATTCATGTGGTGTTTTTTCTGCTATTCATGAGCAGTCATCAGATATAAATCAAGGGATTGAAAGAAAAAACCCAGAAGAGCAAGGAGCTGGAGATCAAGGAATGATGTTTGGATATGCCTGTAATGAGACAGAAAATTACATGCCTTTAGCTTTGGATTTATCACATAAAATCCTATTAGAATTAGCAGAAATTAGAAGAGAAAATAAAGAAATAACTTATTTAAGGCCTGACTCTAAATCTCAAGTAACTCTTCAATATTCTGACAAGAATAAACCTGAAAAAATAGTAGCTATAGTGATTTCTACTCAACATGATGATTTTGATATTGAAAAAAAAATGTTGGCTAAAATTAAGTTGGATATTACTTCAATTTTAATTCCAAGAATATTAAATAAATATCCTAGTTACAGAATTTTTTTCAGTGACAAAATTGAGTATCATATAAATCCAACAGGAAAATTTGTTATTGGAGGTCCTCATGGAGATACAGGTCTAACAGGAAGAAAAATTATTGTTGATACTTATGGTGGTAAAGGGGCACATGGAGGAGGTGCATTTTCCGGAAAGGATCCTAGTAAAGTTGATAGAAGTGCTGCATATGCAACTAGGCATATAGCTAAAAATTTAGTTGCATCAGGGTTAGCTGATGAATGTTTGGTTCAGGTAAGTTATGCTATAGGTGTTGCTAAGCCAATGGGCATTTATGTAAATACATATGGAACATCAAAGATTTCAATAAATGATAGTGAAATAGCTAAAGTTTTAGAAAAAATTTTTGATATGCGACCGTATTTTATAGAAAAAAGATTAAAATTAAGAAATCCAATATATACAGAAACTGCTGCCTATGGTCATATGGGAAGAACACCAGAATTAGTCACTAAAACTTTTAATTCTCCTAATGGCGATTCAAAAACTTTAGAAGTTGAACTTTTTACATGGGAAAAATTAGATTATGTCCAAGAAATCAAAAAACAATTTAAATTATAAAAAAGATGAGTATTAAAAATTATGTACCTTATAAGGTAAAGGATATTTCTTTAGCTGATTGGGGAAGAAAAGAAATTAGATTAGCTGAAGCGGAAATGCCAGGGCTTATGTCTTTAAGAGAAGAGTTTAGTGAGAAAAAGCCATTAAAAGGAGCTCGAATTGCAGGATGTCTTCATATGACTATTCAGACAGCAGTTCTAATAGAAACATTAGTCGAATTAGGCGCAGATGTTACTTGGAGTTCTTGTAATATTTTTTCTACCCAAGATCAAGCGGCAGCGGCTATTGCTGCGGCAGGAATTCCGGTTTATGCTTGGAAAGGGATGAACGAAGAAGAATTTGAATGGTGTATTGAACAAACAGTATTTTTTGGAGAAGATAAAAAACCTTTAAATATGATTTTAGATGATGGAGGTGATTTAACAAATTTAGTTTTAGATCATTATCCAGAATTAGTAAAAGGAATTAAAGGCTTGTCTGAAGAAACTACAACTGGCGTCCATAGATTATACGAAAGAGTTAAAAATGGAACACTTCCAATTCCCGCAATTAACGTAAATGATTCCGTAACAAAATCTAAATTTGACAATAAATATGGATGTCAAGAAAGTGCAGTGGATGCTGTAAGAAGAGCTACAGATGTAATGATGGCCGGTAAAAGAGTTTTAGTTGCAGGATATGGAGATGTTGGAAAAGGCACAGTAGCTTCTTTTAGTGGAGCTGGAGCAATTGTAACAGTTGCTGAAATTGATCCGATTTGTGCTCTTCAAGCATCTATGGATGGTCATGAAGTTAAAAAAATGAAAACAGCAATTGGAACTGCTGATATTATTGTAACCGCTACTGGAAATAAAGATATTTTAAAGGAAGAACATTTTAGATTAATGAAAGACAAAGCAATTGTTTGTAATATCGGACACTTTGACAATGAAATTGATATGGAATGGCTTAATAAAACTTACGGACATACAAAAGATGAAATTAAGCCTCAGGTTGACTTATACAATATTGATGGAGTTGATTTAATAATTTTAGCTGAAGGAAGGTTAGTTAATCTAGGTTGTGCAACTGGCCATCCAAGTTTTGTAATGAGCAATTCTTTTACTAATCAAACTTTAGCTCAATTAGAGCTTTGGTTAAACACTGATAATTATGAAAATAAAGTTTATATGCTACCAAAACTTCTAGATGAAAAAGTTGCAAAATTGCATTTGAGTCGTTTAGGAGTTGAATTGGAAGAATTAGATAAAGAACAGGCAGATTATATCGGAGTCAGTATTGATGGCCCTTTCAAGCCAGAGTATTACAGATATTAGTATTTTTATGCATTCTAAAAAAATTGCAATTATTGGAGGAGGTATAATCGGATTAGCTACAGCATATAAACTCCAATTAAAAAATCCAAAGCACAAAGTAATTGTTTTTGAAAAAGAAAATGAATTTGGGACTCATCAATCAGGCAGAAATAGTGGAGTTCTACATTGTGGATTGGCATACAATCCAGGTTCCCTTAAGGCTCGATTAGCAAAGTCAGGAATTGAACAAATGACAAATTTTTGTTTAACTCACCAAATAAGTCATGATATTTGTGGAAAAATAGTTGTTGCTTCCAGTGAAGCTCAAATAAAGCATTTAGATGAAGCGGCTTATAAAGGGGACAAAAATGGATTATTAAACTTAAAATTCTTAACTAAATCTGAATTAAAATTAAGAGAGCCTTACGTTGTAGCAAAAAAAGCATTATTAGTTCCTCAAGAAGGAATAGTAGATTTTAAATCTGTGATGCAAAAAATGTTATTATTGATTAAAGAAAAAAATGGTGAAATTAAGTTAGGATCAAAAATAAAATCTATTGTAAAGAAAAATAATTCAGAAATTCTCTCTGATGGTTTTAACGAATGGTCATTTGATCTAGTAATTAATTGTACTGGCTTACACTCAGACAAAAACTATGAAAGATTTACCAAGAAAAATCGCCCCTTTAGAATTATTCCTTTTAGGGGAGAATACATGACATTAAAACCTAATGCAAAAAAACTAGTCAATCATTTAATTTATCCTGCACCTGACCCCCAATTTCCTTTTTTAGGAATTCACTTTACAAGATTAACAAATGGTAAAAGAGAATTAGGGCCAAATGCAGTATTAGCATTAAAAAGAGAGGGATATAAAAATACTGATTTTTCATTAAATCAATTAATAGATACTATTAGCTATAAAGGTTTTTATAAATTTATTTATAAAAATTTAAAATTTTCATTAGAAGAATTTTCATCATCTTTATCAATTGAGCGATTCATTAAAAAAGCTCAGTTATTAGTTCCGGAAATAGATTCATCTATGGTAGAAAGTGGAACTTCAGGTGTAAGAGCACAAGCAATGAGTGCAACTGGCGAATTAATTATGGATTTTAGAATAGTTAAAGAGAATAATCAAATACACGTTATCAACTCTCCTTCGCCTGGAGCAACTGCTTCATTCGCAATTGCAGATTATATAATAGAAAATTATATTTAGAAATGAGATCAAAATATATTGTATTTGACAGAGATGGTACTTTAATTAAACATAAACCTTATATGTATCAGCCCCAAATGGTTGAGCTTTTTTCAGATACAATTGATTCATTGGTTAAACTTAAAAATCATGGTTATCAATTTTTTCTTCATACTAATCAATCTGGTATTGGAAGAGGAATGTTTAGTTTGAAAGATGCTCAAAAGTGTAATGAAAGAATGATTAAACTGATAGGTTTAGGCTCTAATATTTTCAAAAAAATATGTATAGCTCCCGAATATCCTCCAACAAATAATGGATATAGAAAGCCGTCCAGAAGATTTGGAAATGACATCATGAATGAATTTAAAATAAAAACAGAAGATCTTATTTACGTTGGAGATTCTTTGGTTGATATAGAAACTGGAAATAATTTGGGATGTAAAACTTATGCTTTAAATACAGGACTTGTAAATATTTTAGAAAAGTCTAAATGTATATATAAATTTAATCATTTCGAAAGTCTAAATGATTTAACTAGCTATCTGATAAGTAATGAGTAAGAACAAAATACTATATCAAGTTTTTAATTTGTTAGAATATTCGCATAAAATGTTTTTAATCAAATTATCATTTTTGATGTTAATTGGAATGTTTATGGAAGTTGTTGGTATTGGAATTCTATTACCTATACTAAATTTAATAGTTTCCCCAACGTCAATAGCTCCTGTTTTTCTCGATTTTGTGAATTTTGTTGGATTAAAATCAAATGAAGATATAGTTGTATTTTCTTTGATATTGGTAATCGTATTTTATTTTTTTAAAACTGGATATATGATTTTTTTAAATTGGCATCAAAACTTATTTGCTGCTAATGTTTCTAAGACCACAAGTGACAAAATGTATACGGGTTATTTAAACTTAGATTATGAATTTCACTTACATAAGAATTCATCTCTTTTAGTTAGAAATTTAAACATTGAAATTCCTCAATTTACATCTTTAATCTTTTCTTTTTTAGTAGCTTCTACAGAGTTCTTAGCACTTATTGGTATATTTTTATTTTTATTTTTTATAGAACCATTAGGAACGATATCTATTTCTGTAATTATTAGCCTATTCTTTTTTATCTTTTATAAAGTAAATAAAAAAAACTTAGTACGTTGGGGTGATAAAAGACAGAGTTATTCAGGATCCATGAATAAAGATATTTTGGAGGGTCTTGGAGGGATAAAAGAAATAATTTTTAATTCAAAGCAAATTTTTTTTTCAAAAAAGTTTGCTAACAATAACAAACAATTTTATGATTTCCAGGTAAAGTATAATACCTTAAATGCTACACCAAAATATTTTTTAGAATTAATATCAGTAATTGGTTTATCCGTACTGATTTTTGTAATGATTAGTAGTTCAGATGAATTAGTTAAAATGATTCCAACAATAGGAATTTTTGTTACAGCAGCTTTTAGATCAATACCCTCTTTGAACAGGATAATCATGTCAGTTCAGCAATTAAAATATGCTTCTTCAACTGTCGAATTAATTTCAACTGAATTAGATCTTATAGAAAAGAATAAAATTATTGTTGATAATCAAAAGGTAGACGTATTAAATTTTAAAAAAATCTCAATAAATAATATTTCATTTACTTATCCTAAAAATTCTGATAAAGTTCTTGATAATATCAACTTTGAAATATTAAATGGTCAATCAATAGGGATAATTGGCAAGAGTGGCTCTGGTAAAAGCACCCTAATAGATATTTTATTAGGCATATATAGCCCTAATAGTGGTGACATTAAAATAGATAATCATCAAATGAATTTTACAAATAATATTTGGAAAAATAGTATAGGGTATATTCCACAAACAATATATTTATTAGATGATTCAATTAAGAAAAATATTGCATTTGGTATTGAAGAATCTGAAATTGATTATCCTTTATTAAATAAGGCTATTATTGATTCACAACTAAATGAGTTTATAGAAGACTTAGAAGATGGACTTGAATCCAAAATAGGAGAAAGAGGAGTTAGACTATCCGGAGGACAAAGACAAAGAATAGGTATTGCTAGAGCCTTATACAAAAACCCCTCTATTCTTTTCTTAGATGAAGCAACTAGCTCATTAGATAATCAAACTGAAATTGAGGTAATGAAATCAGTTAATTTATTAAAAGGGAAAAAAACTATCATATTGGTAGCACATAGAATAAGTACAGTAGAAAATTGTGATGTTATAATTGAAATAACAAAAGGAAAAATCTCTTCTTTTGGAAAACCTGGTGAAATTTTAAACAAATGAATAATATAATCAAATCTTATATTGAAAAGTTAAATTTTTCTTTTCAAATGGAATCAATGAAAAAAATCGAAACTCTAGCTTTTGCAATGCATGATGCTTGGAAAAATAAAAATACTATATTTTTTTGTGGAAATGGAGGAAGTGCTGGTAATGCAATACACTTAGCAAATGACTTTTTATATGGTGCAGGTATAAATAATGGTATTGGACTAAGGGTTGAGTCATTAAGTGCTAATCAATCCATTATTACTTGTTTAGGAAATGATATTGGATATGAAAATATATATTCAGAACAACTAAGGGTTAAGGCTAACAAGAAAGATGTTCTTGTATGTCTTTCTGGAAGTGGAAATTCACAAAATATTATAAATGCGTTAAAAATGGGTAATAGTTTAGAAATGAAAACTTTTGCAATATTAGGTTTTGATGGAGGAAAAAGTAAAGATTTAGCGCAAAATTCTATTCATTTTGAAATCGACGATATGCAAGTTTCTGAAGATATGCAGATGATCGTTGGTCATATGTGCATGCAATGGTTAAGTAAAAAAAAAACAAATAAATAACATGAATTTTTTAGTAATAGGCAGTAATTCCTTTTCAGGTTCTCAATTTATTAAGTATTTATTGAACGAAGGTTATGAGGTTTTAGGAGTTAGCAGATCTAATCAAATTGATTCGGTATATCTTCCATATACTTGGTCAGGATCAAATGAGCTATTTAATTTTAAACAAATAGATATTAATAAAGACATTGATAAATTGATTAGTTATATTAATGAATATAAAATAGAATATATAGTAAATTTTGCAGCCCAAGGTATGGTAGCCCAAAGCTGGAAATCACCAGAAGATTGGTATCAGACTAACGTCGTAGGTCAAGTAAAACTTCACAATGAGTTAAGAAAACTAGATTTTATAAAAAAATATGTTCATGTGACTACACCCGAAGTTTATGGAAGTACAGAGGGATGGATAAAAGAAAATTTCAATTTTTCACCTAGCACTCCTTATGCAACATCTAGAGCTGCATGTGATTTACATTTAATGACTTTTTTTAAAGCCTATAAATTTCCTGTTTTATTTACAAGAGCAGCCAATGTATATGGACCTGGTCAACAACTTTATAGAATTATTCCAAGAGCAATGTTATATGCAAGATTAGGTAAAAAAATGGATTTACATGGGGGAGGTCATTCTATTAGATCATTTATTAATATGGATGATGTGTCGGATGCAACATTAAAAATTGCTCAAAATGGGGTTAAAGGAGAGTCTTACCATATTTCTACGAAAGAAACAATTACAATTAGAAATCTTGTTCATAAAATTTGTAATATTGCCAATGTTAATTTTGATGATTTAGTTAATGAATCAGATGAAAGATTAGGTAAAGACCAAGCATATTTGCTTGACAGTACAAAGCTTAGAGGTGAATTAAAATGGATTAATAAAATATCAATCGATGAAGGTTTGGAAGAAACTCTTAATTGGGTTGATTCTAATTTGGAAATAATAAAAGATTTACCATCAAATTATGAACATAAAAAATAATTAATGAAAATACTTGTCACTGGAGGATGTGGATATGTTGGCTCTGTTTTGACTCCAATTTTATTAGAAAGTGGACATGAGCTAACAGTTTATGATACACAATGGTTTGGTAATAACCTAAAAGACCATAAAAACTTAATTAATATTAAAGGAGACATTAGAAATTACGATAATGTCCCTTTAAAAAATGTTGATGTCATAATTCACCTTGCTAATATTGCTAATGATCCTGCAGTTGAATTAAACCCATCTATGTCTTGGGAAGTGAATGTTCTGGCTGCTCAACAATTGGCAGAAAGAGCAGTTAAGTCTGGAGTTAAACAATTTATATATGCTAGTTCAGGTAGTGTTTACGGAGTAAAGAAAGAGGCTCAAGTAACAGAAGATTTAAGTCTAGTTCCTATTTCTGTTTATAATAAAACTAAAATGGTAGCTGAAAGAGTCTTAATGAGTTATAAAAATGAAATGAAAATTCATTGTATTCGCCCTGCAACAGTGTGTGGATTTTCACCTAGAATGAGATTAGATGTTAGTGTAAATATGCTAACTTTTCAAGCTCTTAAAAATAAGAAAATAACAGTTTTTGGTGGTGATCAAACAAGACCAAATATTCATATGAAAGATATGGTTAGGGTTTATCAACATTTCATTAATAATCCAAATATTGACTCAGGATTCTATAATGCAGGATTTGAAAATATTTCTATTTTAGACATAGCCAAAATGGTTAATGACAAACTTGAGTCCAAAATTATTGTTTCTGAATCAAATGACCCTAGATCGTACAGGCAAAATTCAGATAAGCTAATAAATACTGGATTCATACAAAAATATGGTGTGGAGTATGCCATTGATGAGATAATAACTAGTTTCAATAATCAGCTCTTTACTGAAAATGATCAATGTTACACAGTAAAATGTATGAAAAATTTAAAATTATAATATGGGAAAAGAAATAGATTTATTAATTAACTATCCTAAGGCTAAAAGAAATGTTGATGAAAGAGGAGCTGAAAAGACAGAAGAAGATAGAGCCTTGGCAAGAAAATTTGGTAAAGACTTTTTTGATGGTGATAGAAAAAATGGGTACGGAGGCTTTAGTTATATGTCTAGGTTTTGGCAGCCAGTTATTCCAACATTTAAGGATTATTGGAACTTAACTAAATCCAGTTCAGTTCTTGATGTTGGTTGCGCAAAGGGTTTTATGTTGTATGATTTTCAGCAAATAATATCTGGAATTACTGTAAAAGGAATTGATATCTCTGAATACGCTATTGAAAATTCAATGAATGAAATTAGAGATCATGTTTCAGTTGCAAGCGCTATAAATTTACCATTTGATGACAACTCTTTTGATGTTGTTATTTCGGTAAATACTGTTCATAACCTTGAAAGAGATGAATGCGCTAAAGCATTACAAGAAATTGAAAGAGTAAGTAAAGGAAAGTCTTTTATTACTGTTGATGCTTACAGAAATGAGGAAGAAAAAAAGAGAATGTATAATTGGAATTTAACTGCAAAGACAATCATGTCTGTAGATGAGTGGGAGAAATTCTTTAATGAAATTGGTTACACTGGTGATTATTTTTGGTTTATCCCTTAGCAATGAAAAATTTAGAAAAAAAACTTTATGAGTCTATGTTTAGGATTCGAATGGTTGAAGAAGAAATAGTCAATCGCTATCACGAACAAAAAATGCGTTGTCCTACTCACTTATCTATAGGTCAAGAGGCTGTTCCTGCTGCTTTAGGACTTTCTTTAGATAAAACAGATTTAGCTGTTAGTACACATAGAGGACATGCACATTATATTGGAAAAGGTGGAAATTTAAAATCAATGATTGCTGAAATATATGGAAAGGCTACAGGATGTTCTAAAGGAAAAGGAGGATCTATGCATTTAATAGATACATCTGTTGGTTTTATGGGAACATCTGCAATTGTTGGAAATAGTATTCCTGTTGGAGTAGGTATGGCATTGTCATCAAAAATCAATAATTCTTCTCAAATTACTTGTGTTTTTTTAGGAGACGGTGCTACTGAAGAAGGGGTTTATTATGAATCAGTAAACTTTGCTGTATTAAAAAACTTACCTGTTCTTTTTTTATGTGAGAATAACCTTTATTCTGTTTATAGCCCTTTAGAAGTAAGGCAACCAGAAAATAGAAAAATATGGAAAGTTGCTCAAAGTTTAGGATTAAATTCATCACATGTCGACGGAAATAATGCTTTAGAATGTTATGATGCAATTGAACTTGCAAAAAATAATATAAGAAACGGAAAAGGACCTCAATTCATTGAATTTTCAACTTACAGGTGGAGAGAACATTGCGGAGTAAATTTTGATAATGATATTGGGTACAGAAGCGAAAAAGAATATAATGAATGGAAAACAAAGGATCCAATTAAGTTATTACAAAATAAAATAATATTACAAAAAAACATTCAATCTGATTTTTTTCAGTCAATTGAAAATGAAATTAAAAATGAAATTAATGAAGCTTTTGAATTTGCCGAAAGATCACCATTTCCTGAAAGTAAAGAAGCTTTTCAAGGAGAATATGCAGAATCATGAAAAGAGAAATAAACTTTGCTAAGGGAATTAATGAAGCTATCGATGAATCAATGGCATTTGACAATAATATTATTTGTTATGGTTTAGGGGTTACAGACCCAAAGGGAGTTTTTGGAACAACATTAGATTTAGAAGAAAAGTATGGTAGTGATAGAGTTTTTGATATGCCAACATCCGAAAACGCAATGACAGGAATTGCCGTTGGTGCAGCTTTAAATGGCAAAAAAGTGTTAATGACTCATCAAAGATTAGATTTCTTTTTGCTTGCCATGGATCAATTAATTAATTCTGCTTCAAAATGGCATTATATGTTTGGTTCTCAACAGTCTGTTCCAATAACAATAAGATTAATTATTGGTAGAGGTTGGGGGCAGGGACCAACTCATTCACAAAATTTACAAGCATGGTTTGCTCATATGCCTGGACTTAAAGTCGTTATGCCTACTACAGCAGAGAATGCTAAAGGGCTTTTGACTGCTTCAATTTTAGATCCTAATCCAGTTGTTTTTTTAGAACACAGGTGGTTGCATAATGCAATTGGTGATGTTCCTAAAGGTTTTTATACTAAGCCTCTAGGAAAAGCAAGTCTCTTGACAAAAGGAAATGATATAACAATTGTTTCAATGTCATATATGACTGTCGAAGCACTAAAGGCATTTGAAATATTAAATAAAAATGGAATTAAATGTGAAATAATCGATTTACTTACTATAAGGCCAATAGATTGGGTTACTATTTTTAATTCTGTTAAAAAAACTGGTAGAATTATTGCTTTAGATACAGGATTTACAACTGGTTCTGTTGCAGGTGAAATTATAGCTAGAGTGTCTATAGAGTGTTTTAGTTCTCTAAAAAATAAACCCGAAAGAATTGCTATGCCTGATTTTCCTGAACCAACAAGCCCTGCACTTACAAAAGGATTTTACAATAACTATTTAGATATAGTAAAAAAAGTTTCTAATATTTTTAATAAAAAAATTAACATTTCAAATAAAGAAATTCAAAATAATTCTCCTCACGATGTCCCTGGAGATTGGTTTAAGGGACCTTTTTAACTTAATTAAAATAAATGGATTTAAAGATTTCAGATAAAACAGCTCTAATTACTGGAGCAGGTCGTGGATTAGGTCATGGGATATGTCATAGCTTAGCTCAAGAGGGAGTTAAAATAATAGGGTGTTCCAGAACTAAATCTGATTTAGACGAACTTTCAAGTAATTTAAATGGTGAAGGTCATAATTTTATTGATTTAGATTTGGAGAAACAAGATGGTCCAAAAAAATTAATTCAATTTCTTCGTAAAAAAAATATTTCACCTGATATTATTGTAAATAATGTTGGAGGTAATTTAAATTTAACTGATCCATTAGGTCCGCTTGAGGAATGGAAACGCGTTATGAGATTAAATGTAGAAATAGCGATAGAAATAAATAGGGAATTTATTCCAGAAATGAGAAAAAGAAAATGGGGAAGGATTTGTCATATTTCATCTATTTCAGCACTTGAAAATCAAGGCCCCCCATCTTATTGTGCTGCTAAATCAGCATTAAATGCATACGTTAGAAGTTTGGGCAGATTTGTTTCGCCAGAAAACGTGATATTAACAAGTGTAATGCCTGGAGCTGTGTTAACACCTGGTGGATATTGGGATGATGCTTTAAAAAACAGGCCAAATCATGTTTCAAAATATTTAAATGACAGAATGGCTATCAAACGTTTTGGAGAAATAAAAGAAATTAGTGAATTAGTGACATTTATGTGCTCAGAACATTCTTCTTTTTGTGTAGGGACTGCAGTTCTTGCTGATGGAGGTCAAGGTAGATTGTTTTATCCAATAGAAAATTAATAAAAATAAATTATGAAAAAAATAAATTCAGATTTGAGAATAAAAATAGCAGAAATGGTTAAACGATCAGGTGAAGGTCACATCCCAAGCTCATATTCAATAGTTGATATTATAAATTATTTATATGAAAATATTTTGAAATATGATATCAAAAATATAGAATCAGAAGATCGGGATTATTTTATCCTTAGCAAAGGACATGGCTGTGGTGCCTTATATGTAGTTTTAAATAAATTTGGTTTTCTTTCTGAAAAAGATATTCTAGATTACAGTACTTCTAAAGGAATTTTGGGAGGACATCCAGACATGACGATTGTTCCGGGAGCAGAAGCAAGTACAGGATCGCTTGGTCATGGTTTCCCAACCGCTATGGGTTTAGCATTGGGCCTTAGAATAAAAAATAAAGATAACCGTGTTTTTGCCTTAATGGGAGATGGAGAATGTCACGAAGGAACAATTTGGGAAAGCGCTAATGTAGGAGCTAATCTTGAATTAGGAAATTTATGTGGAATAGTTGATTGGAATAAATCAGCATCTCAGTTAATGCCCTTGGATAAGTTAAATGAAAAGTGGAAAGCGTTCGGATGGGAAGTACACGAGGTTGATGGACATTCTAATTCAGATTTAAAAAAATGTTTTTCTAATCTAAAATTTAATAAAACAGGAAAACCTAAAGTTATTATTGCCCATACAACAAAGGGAAAAGGAGTTAGCTTCGCTGAAGGTCATGGACCTTGGCATCATAAAGTTCCTAGTGATATAGAAATGATAGAATTAATTAAAGAATTATCAATATGAAAAAAATAAGAAATGAATTTGCTGATACAATGTTTGAAATTGCTGAATCAGACAAGGATTTGGTAGTTATGGTAGGAGATATTAGTCATGGAATTCTACAAGATTTTAACAAAAAATATCCAGGAAGATATTATAATATTGGTATTTGCGAACCAACTATTGTGAATATGGCTGCGGGTTTAAGTAAAGTTAATTTAAATCCTGTTGTTCATACTATAGCGCCATTTATTACTGAAAGAGCCTATGAACAAATAAAATTAGATTTTGGTTACCAAAAACTTCCAATAAATATTGTTTCAGTAGGAGGTTCTTTTGATTATGCTCAGCTTGGATGTAGCCACCATTGTTACACTGATGTATCTTTAATTTGTCATTTAAAAAGAGGAACTGTTACTATACCCGGAAGTGCTGAAGAATTTAATATTTTGTTTAAGCAGAGTTATAAAAATGGTCTAATTAATTATTATAGAATTCCAGATAATCCTCACGGAATTGAAATAAAAAAAGATCAAATTAAATTTGGAAAAGGTATTTGCATTAAACCTGGCAATGATGTAACAATAGTTACAACAGGAACTTTACTTAAAAATGCAGTTATTGCTTCTGAAAAATTATCAAAAGAAGGAATATCAGCAGAAATTCTATATTATCATACAATCAAACCATTTGACAAAGAACTATTACAAAAAAGTCTTTCAAAAACTAATAATTTAGTTTGTGTGGAAGAATTATCTGCACATGACGGCCTGTTTAACTTATGCTTAAGAAACTCCTTTAACCTTTCGGGAATAAAATATTGTCAAATGGCTGTAGAGGATTTTATTCATGGATATGGAACATATGACGAATTATGCGCTAAAGCTGGCTTAAGTTCTGAAGACATATATAATAATACACTTAATTTAATAAACAAATGAACAAAATAACTAAATGCGGAATAAGTGAAGCGACCGATTTTCATTCTTTATGGAATTTACCTAAACTTCCTTTAACTGAACAAATGGGGAATTTTAATTCAGAATCAATAAATTATGATCAAGAATTAGTGATCTCTATTCCTACTGGACATGTACAATTAAAAAATCAATTAAGCCCCAAAGTATTATACACTGAATCGGATTATTCATACAGAACAAGTTCTGCTTTTTCAGCAGAAAGAGGAGTTATTTTTTTTGAAAATGTTTTAAAAGGAGTTGCTGAAAATAAAAAATTTGAATCAATTGTAGATGTTGGAGGGAACGACCTTTCTTTAATGAGAAGGCTTTCTGGTTATGGTAAAAACAGAACAGTGATTGATCCTGTTTGTAAAACAATAGATGGTAAAACAATAGATGGAATTAAAGTATTTGGACGTTTTATAGAGGAAGTAGACTTAAGTTCGGATATTAAAAAGCCTGATTTAGTTATTTGTAGGCATACGATGGAACACATTTCAAGACCAAAAGATGTTATTGAACAATGGTTTAAACAATGCTCTGATGATTGTACATATATCATAGAAATACCCTGTTTTGAAAATTTAGCTGAATCTTTAAGATTTGATGCTATTTTTCATCAGCACTATCACCTTTTTGATTTAGATTCTTTAAAATATTTAATTTGGGAATGTGGAGGAGAATATTTAACGCACACGCATTATCACCAAGGTTCATGCGGAGGCTCATTAATAATAGCTTTTAAAAAAGCGAAGTCTAAACAAACAAAACCTAAAATGTTAAATTTAGATGAAAAAATTAAATATTATGAAAGAAGAATTAATCTGTTTAAAAATCAAATGCACGTTTATAGTGAATTACTAAAAGATTTACCTAGACCAATTTATGGTTATGGAGCAGGCTTAATGTTGGCTACTTTAGGATATCATTTAAAAACAGATTTTACTAGTTTTGAATGTATTTTAGATGATGATTTAGAGAAAAATGATACTGGTTATAAGAACATCCCTGTAAAAATCAAGGCGCCATCTTTAGAAAACCCACCTGAAAATGCGAGTTACCTTATAACTTCAATGGAAAATTTAAGACCAATTTATAAAAGAATTTTAGAATTAAATCCTAGGAGAATTATTTCTCCTTTAATTAGCTAAATAGTGATTAAAGCAGCTATCCTTTACGAATTAAATAAACCTTTAATTGTAAAAACAATTAAACCTTCAAAATTGATTGAAGGACAAGTTTTAGTTAAAATCTTTTTCAGTGGAGTTTGTAGAAGTCAATTAATGGAAGTTAACGGTGCAAGAGGAGAGGATGTTTGGTTACCTCACTTATTAGGCCATGAAGCTTCTGGTGAAGTGATTAAAGTTGGGAAAAAAGTATCTAAAGTTAAAGTTGGAGATAAAGTAGTTCTCGGTTGGATAAAAGGAGAAGGTATAGACGCGCCAGGCGCTAAGTATTCTTCTGGCAATGAAATTATTAACTCAGGTAAAATTTCTACTTTTTCAAATTATTCTATAGTTTCTGAAAACAGATTAGTTAAGCTTCCAAAATTCATTCCGCTTGATCAAGCTGTGCTTTTTGGCTGTGCCTTATTAACCGGATATGGAATGGTTTATAATGAGTTGCGTCCTTTATGTAGTGATTCTGTAGCGGTATTAGGTCTTGGAGGAATTGGATTGAGTTCTCTAATCGCTTTAAAGCAAATTAATTGTAAAAATATTATTGCTATTGATATTAATGATGATAAGTTATCTTTTGCAAAAGAATTAGGGGCAACTCATTTAATAAATTCAAAATCTCAAAATGTTCAGGAAGAAATTAATAAAATTTGTAGTGATGGCTTAGATTCTTGTGTTGAGTCTGGCGGTAAAACATTTACAATTGAATTAGGATTTTCCATAATAAAAAAAACAGGTAAATTGATATTTGCATCACATCCTCCTCAGGATGAAACGATTAAGCTTTCCCCACATGATTTAATAAGTGGAAAGAAAATTACAGGTAGTTGGGGAGGTGGCTGTAGGCCTGACTTCGATATACCGTTACTTTCAAAAACAGTTAAGGAAAATAATATTCCATTAGCAAAGTTGATAACCAAAAGATATAAGTTAGATGAAATAAATAATGCTTTATCAGATTTAGAGAAGGGTAAAGTATTTAGACCTTTAATTTGTATGGAACATAGTAAAGATGACAAATTTTAAAAATTACAAAAATTTATTTTGGGATTTAAATCACGAAAGGTTAACTCTTGGAGGGGCGATGGTCTTAAGAATGGAAGGAGAGTTATTAGCAAATATAAATGCCTTATCTAAAATTGAATTATATATCAAGCAAGATAATTCAAACCTAAACTATCCAACAAAAATAATAGATTCTATTTTTAAAACTTCTAAAATAGATTTTATTATAAAAAAAGGGAAACCAGTTTCTAATCATTTTTGGCCATCTGAAAAAGAAATGTCTAAAGAAGGATTTAGCTATTATAGTTTTAGTAGAATAATTGAATTTTATAAAAATAAAAATATAATAATTGATCTTTTATGGAATGAATCATTAATTAATAAATCTAAAAATTTTATTAATAAATTTGAAAAAAAATTAGTTACTATTCATTTAAAAAGAGTATCTCCATTTAATGTTAACGAGTCTAACGCTAATTTTGGTGAATGGTATAAATTTCTGACATCTTATAATAACGAAAATAATTTTCTAATAATAGGCGACGATGAAATTGATAATAAGATACTAAATATCAAAAATGTTTATTCAGCCTCGAAGATGTCGTTAAGCTTGTCTCAACAACTATGTATAATTAGTTTTAGTAAGGCTTTTATAGGCATGGCTTCGGGAATTTGTAATGCTGCAAATTTTAGCAAAGTTCCTCATGTTATTTTTAAGCATCCTGATCACCATAGAGTCGAAATGAAAAAAGAAATGGGCGATTCAAATAAATTTAATTTTTCGACAAACAAACAGTTTTTGTGGAGAAAAGAAGCGAATTTTGATAATATTTCTAAAGCTTATAATCTAATCTGCAGTAAATGAATATAAAATTTAATAATAAAGTTGTGATTATAACTGGTTCCGCTAGAGGAATTGGATTTTCAATAGCAAAATTATTTTCAAAATCAGGAGCAATTGTTATAATTGCTGATATTGATGAAGAAAATGGAAAAAAAGCTGAATCAGAAATAAAATTAACAGCTAATAAAGCAAAATATATTAAGTTAAATTTATCAAATTCTAAATCATTTAAATCATTTATAAATACAGTTTATGAGTCTTTTGGCAGAATAGATATTTTAATTAATAATGCAAAAGCTGGAGGGAAATTTGATTTACTTTCCGAAAATTCAAAAAACTGGAATATTACAAATGACGTTATTTTAAAATCAAGTTTTTTTCTTTCACAAGAAGCTGTAAAAATTATGAAAAAACAAAATAGTGGTGTAGTTTTAAATATCTCCTCAGTTGCTGGTATTTTATCAACGCCTGAATCACCGTCTTACCATGCTGCAAAAGGTGGTTTAATATCTTTAACTAAATATTTGGCAGTGCACTGTGCTCAATTCAAAGTTAGAGTTAATACCATTTTGCCAGGTCTAATTATTCAAAATGATCATTTAGATCGGTTTTATTCTGATAAAAACGAATCTTATAGAAAAATATCTGAAACTTACCAACCCGGTTCCGAAGTTGGAAAAGAAGATGATATAGCTCAAGCAGCATTGTTTTTGTGTTCAGATTTTTCTAAATATATTTCTGGTTCTTCCTTGGTAATTGATGGCGCTGCAACATCTCAAGAACCATTTGGATTGAGTTTTAAAATTTCAAAATTAAATGAATAGTGATAAAAAGTTAGTTGGTAAGGTTGCCCTGGTTACTGGAGGTAGTAAAGGAATTGGTGCATCCATTGTAAAAAAATTAGCACAAGAGGGTGCGAGAGTTTACTTCTGCGCTAGGGAATCAAAAAGCTTTTACGAATTAGAAAAACAATCGAAGCAAAAGGGTTTTATTGTCAAAGGAATAATAGCTGATGTAACGAAAATAAATGAAATAAAAAGAATTTTTTTAATAATTAAAAAAGATATTGGTATTCTGGATATTCTGATAAATAATGTAGGTGGAGCAATTAAATATGGAGGGTTTTTTGATTTAGAAGACAAAGACTGGATTAATACATTTGAGTTTAACGTTTTACCCGTTGTTCGTTTTGTTAAAGAAGCAACACCATTATTAAAAAAATCAAATTTAAAAAGAATTGTGAATATTTCATCTATTGTATCAATTCAGCCAGGTTTTTATAACCCTCACTATTCATTGACTAAATCAGCTATTGTGAATCTCACAAAACATTTATCTAAAATTTTTGCAAAAGATAAGATACTAGTTAATGTTGTCTGCCCAGGACCTGTTCACTCCAGTGCTTGGGATGAGAATGTAAATAATTTAAGTAAAATAAAGAATTCTTCTTTTAATGAAGAATGGAAAATTATGGAAAATGAAGAATCTAAAAAAATTCCACTTGGAAGAGTTGGGGAACCAGAAGATATTTCAGGAATTGTAAATTTTCTTTGTTCTAAAGATTCAAGCTGGATTACAGGTAGTGTTTTTCATGTTAACGGGGGAAAGCTATCTACAATTTATTAAACATGAAAAAGACAAAAACTGTTTTAATTTCTGGAAATTTTAATTTATTACATGCTGGACATATAAGACTATTTCTTTTTGCAAAAGAATTAGCAAGTAATTTAATAGTTGCAGTTAGTTCTGATGAATTAGCTGGAAAGAATGCTTATTTACCAGAAAATTTTAGGCTAGAAGCTATTAGTTCACTTCCATATATAAATAAGTCTTTTATTTATAGTAAATCAATTAATGAAATCATAAAAGATATTAAACCAGACTTTATAGTTAAAGGAAAAGAACATGAGAATAAATACAATGAAGAAGAAGAAATTCTAAAAACACAAGGTGGTAAAATTATTTTTAGTTCAGGTGAAATAATTTTTTCTGCCAATGAATTTATGAAAAAAGAAGTTAAAATCATAAATAATACTATTAATAAAAACATTGTCTTTCCAAACGATTTTTTAAAACGAAATAATATAAAAAATGATAAATTAATTTCTATAGTTAAATCATTCTCAAAATTAAATATAATTGTTGTGGGAGATATTATAATTGATGAGTATATAGATTGTAAGCCAATAGGAATGTCACAAGAAGACCCTACTATAGTCGTAACTCCAATTAGTTCTAAAAAATTTATTGGTGGGGCAGGTATAGTAGCAGCTCATGCAGCTGGACTTAATGCAAATGTTGATTTTATTTCTGTAACAGGAAAAGATACTTTATGTAAATATTCAAAACTAGAGTTAAAAAAAATGAATGTTAAATTTCATGATTTTATAGATGAGAGTAGACCAACAACTTTAAAGAAAAGATTTAGATCTTTGGGGAAAACATTGTTAAGAGTTAGTGAACTACATCAATCTCCAATTAGTAATTCTATTCAGAATAAAATTTTTAATAAGATTTCTAAACTAATTATAAATTGTGATGTATTAATTTTTTCAGATTTTAATTATGGCTGTTTGCCAGCAAGTTTGGTCTCTCGAATTATAAAACTTTGTATTAAAAAAAATGTTATTATGTCAGCTGACAGTCAAAGTTCATCGCAAACAGGAGATTTGAATAAATTTCATAATATGACTCTTATTAGTTCAACTGAAAGAGAGGCAAGAATAGCTCTTCGTGATAATGAAAACGGATTAATTGTATTAGCAGACAATTTAAGAAAAACATTAAACGCAAAAAATATTTTATTAAAACTAGGAAAGAACGGTGTTATTATTAATGAATATATTAAAGACAAAAATATCACTAAAAATGATAAAATAGATGCTTTAAACACAGCTCCAATTGATGTAGCGGGAGCAGGAGATTCAATGTTAATTACTGCTTCATTAGTTTTAGCTTCAAAAAATAATATTTTAGAAGCTTCTTTATTAGGATCACTTGCAGCTTCATTTCAAGTGGGAAAATTAGGAAACAATCCTTTAGAATTAAAGGAGATAATTTCTTTTTTAAACAGATGAAAGCAATACTTTTAGCTGGAGGATACGGAACTAGATTACGGCCAATTACAAATTTTGTCCCGAAATGTCTTGTTCCAATCAAAGGTGTACCCTTACTAGATATTTGGCTAGAAAATTTAACCAAGGCTGGAATAGGCCCTTTTTTAATTAATACTCATTATTTACATAATAAAGTAAATGATTATATAAAATCAAGTGACTATAAGGATTCAATAACAATCGCTTATGAAAAAAATTTGTTAGGAACTGCTGGAACTATAATAAATAATTTAGATTTCGTTCAGGGAGATGATGTAATGATTATTCATGCTGATAATTATTTTAATACTGATTTTAAAAAGCTTATTAATAATCACAACAATAGAGCTAGTAATTGTATAATGTCTTTAATAGCTTTTAGATCAGAAAATCCAAAATCATGTGGTATTATCACAAAAAACAAAAAAAATATTTTAACAGATTTTGATGAAAAACCTAAAAGTCCAAAAAGTAATTTAGCTAATGGTGCCATATATTTTTTGTCTAAAGAATGTGTTGATTTTATTACAAAGAATCAATTTAAAGATTTTAGTTCTCAAGTAATTCCTAATTTAATAAATAAAATTTTTGTTATTGAAACAAAAGATACTTTAATTGATATTGGAAATATAGAAACATACTTAAATGCTCAACTAATTAAATGAGTATAAAAACAATGTATTTGAAATTTTTTAATTTAAGAGTAATAAATTTCATAAAAAATATTATAAAATGGAAAACACATAATTATCGTATTTCTTTGAAAAAAGAAATTAATGAAAGTATCAGAATTAATAATTTTCTTAAAAAAAATAAAAATGAAACTGTATTAATTGTACACGATTTAATTGCATCACCCCCAACATTTGGAGATTTTATTCAAAATATCATGTTATTTAAGTATTTTGAAGTTTTAAATTACAATGTTGAGTTTATTGTAATTGATGGTGTAAGTCGGGAAGACTGGCAGCATTTAAATAAAAAACAAATAAAAAACCTCTTAAATAATAAAAAGGAAATATTTCTCAAATTAACAGAAAATTCATTGAATTATAAAGAAATTAACTGGAGCCAATTCTCTGATTTATATTTAAATAAAAAAAAATATTTTATTGCTTTTAAAAAAAGAATAATTCAAAGAAAATCAATTTATAATTTAAGTGGAAATCTATTAAATATTTTAATTTCAAATTTAAATAATGATTTAATTAATAATTTTTTAACTAAAAACAATACAAAGTATAATTATTTAATTCCATTACCAAAATCAAATTATATAACATGGCATATTAGATATAATTATCTTTGGGCTACTGATAGAAATATTAACGAATTTAAATTTTTAGAAATTTATAATACATTAAGCAAACATTTTTTAAATAAAAAAATAATGATTGTTTCTGATGATATAGGTGTTGATACTGTTAAGAAATGGTCTTTAAAACATAAAATTGATTTATTGTTTTCTCAAGATTATTCTAAAACATTTACAGGAAATAGTGAATTAATTTTATCAAGTGATTTTTATTTTCAATACAGAGGAGGTGGAATAGGGATGATTCCTGTATATTCACATGTTCCCTATCTAATAATTGATCCTATGGCAAATGAAAAAATGTGGTCTAAAAATAAAATGACATCATGGTCTAATAATTTTCAAATAAGATATGAGTTTACAGATTATCCAATTTTATTTCTAAATAAATATTTAAAATCTACAAAAATTGAATAATATTTCAGTAATTATTCTTGCTGGTGGTTTTGGAACTAGACTTAAATCTGTTTTAGACGGAAAACCTAAGGCTTTAGCTGATATTAATGGCAAACCTTTTATTCATTTATTGGTTGATAATCTTAAAAAGCAAGGGCTTAATAATTTTATTTTTTCACTTCATTATAAGGCTAAGCAAATTATTGATTTTCTTAAACAAGATATATTTAAAGAATTTAATTTTGAATTTATAATTGAACCTAACCCTCTTGGAACAGGCGGGGCAGTTTCTTTTGTTATAAATAATACTCTTCTGTCAGATGAATTTTTTGTTGTTAATGCTGATACTTGGTTAGAAAATGGTTACCAAAAACTGAACTCAACAAAAGGAAATGCTATTTTAATTAATAAGGTTGAAAACTCTTCACGATATGGAAGTGTGATGGTAAATCAAAATGATTTAATAATTAAATTTGTTGAAAAGAATAATTTAGCTAAACCTGCCTACATTAATGCTGGTGTGTATAAACTTCAAAAAAAATTATTTGAAAAATGGGATGGAAGTCCATTTTCTCTTGAAAAAGATCTTTTCCCAAAATTAGTGAAAAAAAATAGTATAAAAGGAATAAAAACTAATTCACTATTTATTGATATAGGAATACCAAAAGATTATTATAAATTTTGTGATTTAATAAGTAAAAGATGAAAAATACAGATTTAGTAATTGATAATAATGCAAAAATAAATAATGCATTAAAACTTCTAGAAAAAAACACAAAAGGATTCATTTTAGTGGAAGATGAAAGTAAATCAATTATTGGTGTAATAACAGATGGAGATATTAGAAGAAATTTTTTAAAAGGTGGTAAACTTGAAGATAATGTAATGTCTTGCGTGAATTTAGACTTTACAAAAGGATCAGTAGAAACACCTAAGGAATTATTGCTTAAAAAACTAGATCAAAATATAAAGTTTATTCCAATCTTGGATTCAAAAAATAGATTGATTAGGGTGATAACAAAAAATTATATCCCTATTAATAAAGAAAAAAATGTTTATTACAGATCTAAATCACCAGTCAGAATTAGTTTTGGAGGAGGGGGTTCAGATACTTCATTATTTTTTTTAAAAAATAAAGGAGCTGTAATTAATACAACAGTATCTTTATTTACTCATAGCATCTTAAAAATAAGAAGTGACAGTAAAATTATTTTTAATTCCAATGACTTAAATGATTCTATTCAATTTTCTAATATTGAAGAGATGATTAATTACGATGGAAAATTTGGTTTAATTAAATCTATAATTCAAGCTGTGAATCCTAAATATGGATTTGAATTGTATATTGATTCAGATTATCCAATGAATTCAGGATTAGGCGGCTCTGCAGTAGTAGCAAGTTCTATTTTAGGTTGCTTCAATCAGTTAAGAATTGATAAATGGGATCAATATGAAATATCTGAAATTGCATATCAAGCAGAGAGATTACATTTAGGAGTTCATGGAGGATGGCAGGATCAGTATGCAACTGTTTTTGGCGGATTAAATTTTATGGAATTTAATAAAAAGCAAAATATAATAAATCCAATAAGATTATCAAATGATATCATGTTGCAGTTAGAAGATAGTTTAGTATTATGTTATACTGGAACTACACATGATTCTGGGAATATTCATTTGGATCAGAAAAAAAAGACAAAAGAAAAAGACGTTAATAATAGAATTATTAAAAATGTAGAGTTAACCTATGTAATGAGAAATCTTTTACTAAAAGGTAAGTTAGATCAATTTGGAAAGTGTTTAGATATGGCATGGCAATTAAAAAGAAGTTTCAGCTCAAAAATTTCAAATAAATTTTTGAATAATGTATATGATGAAGCTTTGAAAAATGGTGCTTATGGTGGAAAACTACTTGGAGCTGGCGGAGGCGGGTATTTTTTATTTTATTGTTCATCAAATAATCGTAATAGATTAATAAATTGGATAAATAAATCAAAACTCACATATACACCAATATCTTTTGACAATAAAGGGTTACAATCATGGACGGTTAGAAACGAATAATTTAAAAGGAATCGATGAAATTAAAAATTGGAAATTTTGAAATAGGAGGTGATAGAATTTTTGTTATTGCAGAAATAGGAAATAATCATAATGGAGATTTTGAAAAAGCTAAGCTTATGATTGACAAAGCTGTTGACATGGGAGCAGATTGTGCAAAATTTCAAATGAGAAACATTAAAAAAGTTTACAGATCAAAAAGTTTAGATAAAAGTGGTGAAGATTTAGGTACAGAGTACATAATTGACTTATTAAATAAGTTCGAATTATCTATAGATCAACAAAGAAGTTTGTCAGATTATTGTAAATCTAAGGGAATTCTTTATATGTGTACTCCTTGGGATAACTCCAGTGTAGATGTACTAGAATCATTTAATGTACTTGCTTATAAGGTTGCATCAGCTGACTTAACTAATATTCCTTTATTAGACAGGCTATCTAAAACTAAAAAACCATTGATTCTTTCAACAGGAATGAGTAATAATGAAGAAATTCAATTTTCTGTTGATTTTTTGAATAAAAGAAATGTAAAATTTGCTTTATTACATTGTAATAGCACTTATCCTGCTCCTCTCCATGATATTAACCTTAATTGGATTGATCAATTAAAAAAAATACATCCACTTGTTGGTTACTCTGGGCATGAAAGAGGAATAAACATAAGTTTAGGTGCTGTATCATTAGGATCGAAAATTATAGAAAGACATTTTACCTTAGATAGAAAAATGGAAGGTCCTGATCATGCAGCTAGCTTAGAGTTTGATGAATTTAAAAAAATGGTAGATGGATTTAGAGAACTTGAAAAAGCATTCGGTGATAAACATTTGGAAAGAAAAGTTAGTCAAGGTGAGATGATTAACAGAGAAAATCTTAGTAAAAGCTTGGTTGCTTCAAGAGATCTAAAAATAGGTGAAATAGTTAATGAAAATGATATTATAGTTTTGAGTCCTGGACAGGGTTTATCTCCACAAAATTTTGAATCTTTAATTGGGGTTAAGCTAAAAAGAAATATCGATTTTGAGGACTATTTTTTTAAATCTGACATTGAAGAAGAAATTATTTATGAGAAAAATTACAATTATAATAGACCTTGGGGAATACCTGTAAGATATCATGATTTTAAAAAGTTTAAAAAATTAGTTAATCCTGATTTTTTTGAATTTCACCTTTCATACTCTGATATGGAATTAAATCCATCTGATTATTTGTCTGGACAATATGAATGTGGGTTTGTAGTTCACGCTCCTGAACTTTTTAAAGGAAGTCATTTAATGGATTTAGCAACCCCAGATGATACTTACAGGAAGATATCGATTAGAGAAACACAAAAAGTTATTGATATAACACGAGATTTAAAGAAGTATTTTCCTAACGAAATAAAACCTATGATTGTAGCTAATATTGGTGGATTTAGTATGGATAAGCCTTTTGAAGAGGAAAAGAAATCTAGTTATTATGAACAATTTTTTAAAAGTTTGAGCGAATTAGATACAACTGGTGTAGAAATAATTCCACAAACTATGGCACCATTTCCGTGGCATTTTGGAGGACAGAGATATCAAAATATTTTTGTGAATGCCGATGAAATTGCACATTATTGTAAAAAATATAATATTAGAATGTGTTTTGATGTATCCCACAGTATGTTAACTTGCAATCATTATAAATTAGACTTTTATGAGTTTACTAATAAAATATCTGAACATACTGCTTATTTACATTTAGGAGATTCTTCAGGTGTAAACGGTGAAGGTTTACAAATCGGAGAAGGTGAAATTGATTTTAAGAAATTAAGTAAAATTTTAAATAAAAAATGTCCAAACGCAGCATTTATTCCGGAAATATGGCAAGGCCATAAAAACAATGGTGAAGGGTTTTGGATCGCTTTACAAAACCTAAATAATTTAATATAATGAAAGACTTAATTATTGATGAAATAAAAAAATCTATTAAAGTAAAACAGGACACACTGTCAGACTCAAGTATTATTTCTAAGTTAGAAATTTTAGCTAAAGATTGCCTTAACTCTATCCAAAATGGTGGTAAAGTGATTTTTTGTGGAAATGGAGGAAGTTTTGCTGATTCTCAACATTTAGCAGCAGAGTTTGTTTCAAGATTACGTTTCGATAGAGCTCCGTTGGCATCTATAGCTCTTGGCACCAATAGTTCTAATATGAGCGCTATTGGAAATGATTATGGTTATGATCAAGTTTTTAAAAGAGAAATATTGGCAATTGGAAATAAAAATGATTTATTTATTCCAATTACAACCAGTGGAAATAGTGTTAATGTAATTAACGCAATAGTTGCCGCAAAAGAAAAAAATATAAAAATTTGCGCTTTAACTGGAGGAAATGGAGGGAAATTATTAGATTTATGTGAAACAATTATTGTTCCATCAGATTCCACAGAAAAAATACAAGAAGTTCATATTATGATTGGACACATAATATGTTATTTAGTTGAAAAAAAATTTTTTAAAAATTAATTAGAATGAAAAATAAAATTAGACAAGTTTGGATGAATGGTAAAATTGTGGATGAAACAGAAGCTAAAATTTCTGTTTATGATTCTGCTTTAATGTATGGAGATATGGTTTTTGAAATGACGAGATCTTTTGGAGGTAAACAGTTTAAATTAAGAGAACATATTGATAGGTTATATGATGGGCTTAAAATACTGAGAATTCCATTAGAAATGACAAAAGATGAAATGGAAAAACATTGTTATGAAGTTATTGATGCTAATAAGCATTTATTTAAAGAGAACGATGAACATAGATTAATGATAGATATTTCCAGAGGACTTTTGGGAATTTATCAACGAATAGAAGGATTACATAAAGGTCCAAATGTAATAATAACGGATTTTCCATTAAGGTGGACTGTAGCCAATATGGGTCATTTATTCGACAAAGGTATAAATGCGGTGATAACCTCCCAAAGAGCAATTCCTGCTACATTAATGGATCCTAAAATTAAGAACAGGAGTAGACTTTTTTATCTTATGGCTAATATTGAAGCATCACAGTTTAAGGGTGAAGATAATTGGGCTTTGTTACTCGATACTTCTGGTTTTATTTCAGAGGGAACAGGTGATAATTTCTTTATAATTAAAAATAATAAAGTAATTACACCTGAGGGTCATGATATATTGAGAGGGATTTCAAGAGAATATGTTATGAAAGAATTATGTCCTCAGTTAGGAATTGAATGTATTGAGGAAAAAATATCTCCATATGATGTTTATACTGCAGATGAGGCTTTTATGACAGGAACACCTTTCTGCATGCTTCCAGTAACTAAGTTAAATAGTTTGCCAATTGGGGATGGTAAGGTTGGTCCAGTATTTACTAAAATTTTAGATAGATGGTCAAATAATTCAGGCGTTGATATTTTAAATCAGATTAAAACTTGGAATAAAATTGATGGAGAATATTTAACAGATGCACCAACTCCTTATAATTTTGATCCAAAAAAAAATAAATGATATATAACCATGAAATTGGAGTTATGCAAGGTAGATTACTTCCAAAATATCAGGGAAGATACCAGGCACATCCTGTCGGTTACTGGGAAAAAGAATTTTTTTTAGCTAATAAATTTGGTTTAAGCTGTATTGAGTTTATTCTAGATTTTAATTTGTATTTAGAAAATCCCTTAATGAGTTCGAAAGGAACAGATAAGATATTAAAATGTGTCCATGAAAATGATATTTATGTTAAATCAGTCTGCGCTGATTATTTTATGCATCATACTTTTCATGATATTGATTTAGATATTATAAAAAAATGTAAAAATGTAATGAGTACTCTAATTAAAAACTGTAAAGTTTTAGATGTTACTGACATTGTTGTTCCATGTGTAGATAGCTCAGCTTTTAAAAATAATAATGATATTAAAAGGTTTATTACAAATATTCAAAGTTCATTAGATTTAGCTGAACAAAAAAATATAAATATAAGCTTAGAAACTGATCTAAACCCAACTCTTTTTTCTCAATTATTATCTGAAATTCCCTCAAAAAGACTTACTGTAAATTATGACACTGGAAATAGTGCTAGTCTTGGTTATAATATAGTTGAAGAATTTGATTCATATGGAGATAGAATTTCGGATATTCATATTAAGGACAGGAAATTAAATGGTGGGTCCGTTGAACTAGGGAAAGGAGATGTAGATTTTTATAGTTTTTTTAAATGTTTACAGAAAATTGATTATAAACATCCTTTTATAATGCAAGCCTACAGAGATAATGAAGGATTAAAAGTTTTTGAAAGTCAGCTTAATTATTTTAAGAGTTTAATTAAAAATAATAGTAATTGAAAATAGTATCTATAATATTAGCTAGGGGAGGTTCTAAAGGTTTGCCAGATAAAAATATTATGAATTTTTGTGGTAAACCACTCATAGCTTGGACAATTAAAAACTCTTTTGATGCAGGAATAGATGATGTATGGGTAAGTTCTGATTCAGATCAAATTTTAGATGTTGCTAAACATTATGGCGCTAATACAATTAAAAGACCAGATAGTTTGTCAAACGATAATTCAACATCAGAAGAAGCATGGTTGCATGCTATTAATCATATTATCCAAAAACTTAAAATAGACATAGATTGGGTGTTTGCGCCTCAGGTAACTTCTCCTCTAAGGGAAGCAAATGATATTATAAATGCAATAAATATTATTAAAAAAAATAATTATGATTCATTATTTTCATCTAGCATTGTTGAAGATTTGTTTTTTTGGGAAAGAAATAGTGATAACTTATTGAAAAGTGTTAACTACGATTGGAAAAACAGAAAGAGAAGACAAGATATTTCGGAAAAATTTATTGAAAATGGATCTTTTTATTTTTTCAAGCCAGAGATTTTAAAAAATAATAATAATAGATTTGGAGGTAATATAGGTCTTGTGAAAATGGAATTTTGGAAAATGTTTGAAATTGACAATAAGCAAGATTTTCGAATGTGTTCAGCTTTAATGAAAGAATTTTTGCTTTAAAAAAAATGGAATTAAATCTAAAAAACAAATTAGTAGTAGTAATTGGAGGGTCTAATGGAATAGGTTTGTCGATTGTTAAAAAATTTCTCAATGAAGGGGCAATAGTTCATTCTATTTCAAGAAATGGCAACAAAATAGATGAAAAGTTTCTCAATGATAGATATAAAAATTTTATTTTTTTTCATAAAGCAGATGCTAAAATTGAATATGATCTTGAAAAATGTAAAAATAACGTAACTAAAAACGAATCTAAATTTATTGATATTTTAATCTCTAACGTTGGCAATGGAAGAACGCCTAATAATCCAATTAATGATAATGATATTTGGACTAATTCCTGGAACACTAATTTTGATACTGGTTTAAATAGTTCAAGAGTATTTTATAAGTCTATTAAAAATGGCAGTATATTATTTATTGCATCTATCGCAGGTCAAGAATTTTTAAATGCTCCCACAGATTATTCTGTTGCAAAATCAGCATTAATTACTTTTGCTAAAATTTTATCAAACAAATTAGCTCCAAATATTAGAGTTAATGTTGTTTCACCTGGTAATATTTTTATTAAAAATGGAACTTGGGATAAAATTAAAAAAGACTCTCCAAATTTAGTAAAAGATATATTAGATAATAAGGTGCCTCTACAACGTTTTGGAAAACCTGAGGAAATAGCAGACTTAGTATTGTTTTTAAGTTCTGAAAAAGCAAGTTTTATTACAGGATCTTGTAGTGTCATCGATGGAGGTCAAACAAATTTTTTTTAATATGAATATTTTTTCTTTAAAAGATAAAGTTATAATTGTTACTGGGGCTTCTGGGTTATTAGGATTTGAACATTGTAAAGCTATTGCATCAGCTGGTGGTATACCAATACTTTTAGATTTACATAAAAATCAATTAGAATCACAAGTTAAAGAATTGAAAAAAAAATATAATGTAAATTCATCAGGATTCTGTATTGATATAACTGACGAAAAATCTATAAAGGATAATTGTGCTATAATCTTAAAGAAATATGGAAAAATTGATGGCTTAGTAAATAACGCTGCAAATAATCCTAAAATGGAATCATCAGATGATATTAATTTTACTAGATTAGAAAATTTTCCAATTAATATATGGAATAACGATTTAGACGTTTCTTTAAAGGGAACATTTTTATGTATAAAACATTATGGTTATCAAATATCAAAAAATAAAAATGGTGGTAGTATAATAAATATTTCATCAGATTTAGGGTTAATTGCGCCAGATCAAAGTTTATATGAGGTTGAAAATTTAGATGAATCTCAACAGCCTGTTAAACCAATAACATATTCTGTCGTTAAAACTGGATTAATTGGTATTACAAGATATGTCTCAACTTATTGGGCAAAAAAAAATGTCAGAGTAAATGCAATTTGTCCAGGTGGCGTTGAAAATAATCAAACCCCGGATTTTGTAAAAAAACTAGTAAAAAAAATCCCATTAAATCGTATGGCAAATAAAAATGAGTATCAAGGGTTAATTATTTTTTTATTAAGTTCCGCATCAAGTTATTTAAATGGAGCTATTATTTCTGCTGATGGCGGAAGAACTGCTTGGTGATATTTTAATAATATTTGTTTTGTAAATCTTAAGATGAATTTTAGACATTTAATAGAAAAATTTGACAACAACGTATCACTAAAAAATTTAAGAATTAGAAACATTGATATTTGGCCAATCGTTAGAAATACTGTTATATTAAAATACAAAGACTATAACTCTAAAAATAGTTTGGGTTACGTAAACAATCAATCACTATGGTCTATTGCTAGGTTATTGATTTACGGAATTATAAAATTTCCTTTTTTTATTAAAAACCATAAACAGATAGTTTTTTCCTCTCCTTTTTCAACAATAAAAAAAAATAATGTATATGTTAATAGAGTTTTTGATAATATTTTAAATCAAGTTAATAATTTAGATTTTATATTTATTGATAAAAACTTAGAGACACCTGTTTTTGACATTAATTTTTTTAGAAAAAACAAATATTCTAGAGATTTTTTTACTTTTTTAATTGAACTAGAATTTTTAATACATAAATTTTTTAATACAAATTTTTATAAAAGCTGTGTTGATATTACACAAGAACTTTTTGTACATATAAATAAAAAATCTTTAATAATTGAAATTATAAATTTCAATAAAGATATAGAATTTGAAAATTCATGTTGTAAGTTAATTACAAGATCAATTTTAAGTTATAAGTATTATTTTTTTTTGATTAAAAGAATTAATCCTTCATCTGTTTTTGTTGAGGATGGTTATTATGGAGGAGAGAATGCGATTATTAATTTAATATGTTCAAATTTTAAAATTAAGACAATAGAGCCTCAACATGGTTTTATTACAAATAATCATCAGGCCTATAATTTAGGAAATGTAACACCAAAATATTTTCCAGATATCTTATTAACCTATGGAGAATATTGGGAAACTCAAATTAAAATTCCTAATAAATCATATGCTGTTGGAAATTTCAACTTAATGCCTAATAATATTAATGACAGTTTGTTTGAAAAAAATCCTAAAAGAGTTTTAATTGTTAGTAACGGAACTAATTCCATAATATTGTCAAAAATTGTAAATAAATTAATAAATGAAAATGAATCTTATGAGATTTATTTAAGACCTCATCCTATGGAAAAGGATTTAGTTAGTAAATTATATAAGAATGAAATTGAAAAAGGAGTTACAATTGATCAATTAGAATTATTCGAATCATTATCTAAATCCCAAATAGTAGTTTCTGAAATTTCTACTGTATTATTTGAATCTACTTTATATTGTGATAATGTTTTCTTATTAAAAACAGATTACACAAAAACAATCTTGTCTGATGATTTAAAATATTTTATCACTGTTGATGAGAGAAATATCTCAAAGATATTTCGTTTAGATGAAAATTTAAATAGAATGAAAAGAATTAATTATTATTGGCAGACTCCAAATTCTAAAATTTTGAATGAAATAATTGATTTAAAAAAAATATGATTCAAATTATCGACTACGGACTTGGAAACACAGGATCAATTTATAACATGCTTAAAAAAATTGGTGTTAAATCTGAAATTGTAGATAACCCTCTTAAACTTAATGATGGATCAAAATATATTCTTCCAGGTGTGGGCTCGTTCGATAATGGCATTAAACTTTTAAAAAATAATAATTGGATAGAAAAACTTAATGAATTAATAATATTAAAAAAAAACCCTATTCTAGGAATATGTTTAGGAATGCAATTAATGACTAAATCTAGTGAAGAGGGTATTAAACCAGGCTTATCATGGATAGATGCAAAAGTTATAAAATTCTCCTTTAAAGACAATAATCTTAAAATTCCTCACATGGGTTGGAATAACATAAATCCAAAAAAAAGTAAACTTTTTTATGAATTAAATAATCAGTCAAGATTCTATCATGTCCATTCTTTTTATGTTTCATTAAGTGATCATTCATTTGAAATTGCTTCAACAAATTATGGAAAAGAATTTACCTCGGCTTTTAATAAAGAAAATATTTATGGGGTTCAATTTCATCCTGAAAAAAGTCATAAACACGGAATGCAGTTGCTAAGTAATTTTTCAAAAATTTAATATGTTAAGGCCAAGAGTAATACCTGTTCTACTATTAAAAAATACTGGTTTAGTTAAGTCTGTAAAATTCAAAAACCATAGATATGTAGGAGATCCAATCAATGCAATTAAAATTTTTAATGATAAAGAAGTTGATGAACTTATTTTTTTAGACATTGATGCTTCTAAAAATAATACACCACCCAATTTTGAATTAATCAGTCAAATAGCTTCCGAATGTTTTATGCCGGTTTGTTATGGCGGAGGTATAACTAAACTAGATCAAATTGAAAAAATTTTGAAGCTTGGAATTGAAAAGATTGCTATTAATACACAGAATTTAAAAGATTCTAATTTTATTAAAAAAGCCTCAAATCTTTTTGGGTCTTCAACCATCGTAGTTTCTATTGATATAAATAAAAATTTCTTAGGTAATTACAGTATTTACAGTCATTCATTAAAGAAAAATTACAAAAACATCTTTGATTTTATAAAAAAAATAGAAGATGATGGAGCGGGAGAGATTTTAATAAATTCTATCTATAACGATGGTATTATGAAAGGATATGATTTTAGCTTAGTAAAAAAAATATCAATGAATTCTAAAATTCCTGTTATTGCATGTGGAGGCGCCTCATCTATTCAAGATTTTAGAGATGTCATTAAATCAAATGCATCTGCAGCTGCAGCTGGAAGTTTTTTTGTTTTTCATGGTCCGCATAAAGCGGTTTTAATTTCTTATCCTAATGAAGAAGAATTAAATTATATTTGCTCCTAATTTTTTAACTTATGAAAGAAAGTCAAATTTGTTCTAAGTGTGTAATGGACACTACTGATTCTAATATCACTTTTGATAAGGAAGGAGTATGTAATCATTGTCATCTTTATACAATTAATAATAATAATTTTAAAGACGAAATAGAAAAAAAACAAAGTTTAGAAAAACTTGTAGAAAGAATAAAGTTAAAAAGTAGAAACAAAAAATACGACTGTTTAATTGGCATCAGTGGTGGAGTGGATAGTACTTATGTTGCATATTTAGTAAAAGAAATTTTAGGACTTAGACCTTTAGCTGTACACTTGGACAATGGATGGAATTCTGAACTAGCAGTCAAAAATATAGAAAATATTGTTAAAAAACTTGATATTGATTTATACACACATGTAATAGATTGGGAAGAATTTAAAGATATTCAGTTATCCTTTTTAAAAGCTTCTACACCTGATGCAGAAATTCCAAGTGATCACGCTATTTTTTCTATTATGAGTAAGATTGGCTCAAAGTTCAAAATCAATACAATTTTAAATGGAATTAACTCAAAAACTGAAAGTCACCATCCCTTAAGTTGGTCACAAGGTCATATCGATTATGGATATATAAAAGGAATTCAAAAAAAATTTGGTACAAAAAAAATAAAAACTTTTCCTCATGGAAATATTTTTATGATATTGACAAATAAACTCTCCTCTGACTGGGTAAGTGTTTTGGACTATGTTGATTACAATAAAAAAGACGCAATTAAAATTATAACTGAAAAATTAAACTGGAGGGATTATGGAGGCAAGCATCATGAATCTATTTACACTAGGTTTTTTCAAGGCTATATTTTGCCTAAAAAATTTAATATAGACAAAAGAAAAATGCATTTGTCAAGTCTAATTTGCGCCGGAGAATTATCCAGAAAAGAAGCCATACAGGTATTAAAACAGGAGCCTTACTCATTAGATTTACAAAAAGAGGATCTCGATTATGTTTTAAAAAAATTTAGGTTGACAAAAGAAGAGTTTGATAAAATAATGAATTTAGAAATAAAATCTTATTATGATTATCCCTCATACTATGGGAAAATTTTAAAAAGTAATTTTTATAAAAAATCAATAAAATTTATAAAATCATTTTTATGAAAAATGTAAAGTTAGTAATATTAGCTGGAGGTCTAGGGACTAGACTTAGTGAGGAAACGGTTTTAAAGCCAAAACCGATGGTTGAAATTGGTGGAAAACCAATACTTTGGCATATAATGAAATATTATTCTCATTTTGGAATTAATGATTTTATTATTTGTTGTGGTTATAAAGGATATGTAATCAAAGAATATTTCGCAAATTATTTTAAACATAACTCCGATTTGACTTTCAATATGGTCGATAATAAAATGACTGTTCATGAAAAAAGAGTTGAAAAATGGAAAGTAACTCTTGTAGATACCGGAGATGAATCCATGACTGGGGGCAGATTAAAAAGAGTTGAAGATTATATAAAAAATGATAAATATTTTTGTTTTACTTATGGAGATGGTTTATCAAATATTAATATAAAAGATTTAATAAAGTTTCATTTAGATCACGGTAAACTTGCTACTTTATCTGCTGTTTATCCGCCTGGAAGATTTGGTGCTTTAAACATAGATAATAATAACAATGTGTTAGAGTTTAAAGAAAAACCAAGAGGAGATGGCGCTCTTATTAATGGAGGTTTTTTTGTGTTATCTCCAAAAGTGTTGGATCTAATTTCGGGAGACGATTGTGTTTGGGAACAAGAACCATTAAAAAATCTAGCAAAAAATCACAACTTGGCAGCTTTTAAACATAATGAGTTTTGGCAGCCAATGGACACATTAAGAGATAAGAGTTATCTCCAAAATTTATGGGATAATAAGAAAGCTCCATGGAAAATTTGGTAAAAAGAGATTTAGTAATTGACAACTTAAGGTTTATATTAATTTGTATTATTGTTTTAAATCATTTTAACTATAATCTTGACCTTTCACCTTTCATATACTCTAAAACATTATTATATAATGAAATTCCAACCCCAGCTTTAGGATTAATTAGTGGCCTTTTGTTTTTTAATTCAAATTTAAATTTTGAAATTATTTCTAAAAAAATAATAAGAAGAATTAGATCTCTTTTGTTGCCTTTTGTTTTGTGGTCTTTTATTTTATTATTTATTTATAACATTTCTCATGTAATGTTTTTTAATTTAAATTTAAACAGTGAACTTTTAACAGTGAATGAGTTTTCCCGTTTTAATTTGATTAATTATTTATTAATATTGTTATCACCTCAAAATTCCCTTTGGTATTTACAGAATTTAACTTTTATTATGCCATTTACTTATGGTCTATATTTTTTACTTAGAAAAAAACTATTTTTATTTTTTTTCTTAATTATAATCTTTTTATTTCACTATAAATTAAATATATTTTTCTCAGTAAGATTTTTACCTTTCTTTTTACTTGGAGCCTACCTTAGTTTTAATAATTATTCTGTATTAAAAATTAAAATGCATATTTTCCCCTTATTTACGCTATTAATAACTTCTTTTTTGGTAAACAACACCTATAGTTATGATAGTTTTTTATTGATTATATTTCATCTTATAAATGTTTATATTTTTTATGTTCTATTGTATAATTTTGTGGAAAAAACAAAATACGATTTTATAGCAAAACTTTCTGGATATAGTTTTTTTATTTATTTAACACATATAATTATTAATTCATTTATAATTAAAAGTTATATAATGTTTTTTGGAGATTTTTTATTAACAACTAAATTTTCTTTTATAATTATAAATCTAATTTTCTTTATTATATCAATATCAATTTCAGTAATGATGGCTAAATTATTAGAAACAAGATTTAAAAATCTTTACTCTATTTTAGTTGGAAAAAGAAACTTTAATCATTCGTAATTATGTATTCTGAATTTAAAAACAAAAAAATTTTTATTACGGGTCATACTGGATTCAAAGGTTCGTGGTTTATTTCTATTTTAAATAAAATTGGAGCGGATGTAAAAGGATTTTCATTAGCGCCTAAATATACTAATGGTATATACAATTTAATTAACGGAGATCAATTATGTGATAGTATTATTGGTGACATTAATAACTACAATCATCTAAACGATGAAATAGTATCTTTTAAGCCTGATTATGTTTTTCATCTTGCTGCTCAGCCACTAGTTAGAGAGTCTTATAAAAATCCCATAGAAACATATCAAACCAATGTTATGGGAACAGCCAGTCTTCTTGAATCTGTAAAAAATTTAAAAAACAAATGTAATGTTGTAATAATAACCACAGATAAAGTATATAAAAATATTGAAAAAAATTATTCTTATAAAGAAACTGATGTTTTAGGAGGGTACGATCCTTACAGTTCAAGTAAAGCTTGTGTAGAAATTTTAGTAAATTCTTACAGAGATAGTTTTTTTAGTCAACCCAAACAGTACATTTCTATTGCAACTGCTAGAGCAGGAAATGTTATTGGAGGAGGAGATAGGTCTACAGATAGACTTATCCCAGATATTATCTCAGCTGTAGAAAATAATAAAATATTAAAAATAAGAAATCCGAACTCCGTTAGACCATGGCAACATGTTTTAGAGCCTTTATTTGGATATTTGAAATTAGCCCTTTATTTAGATAAAGGAAATAAATTTTCTGACTCATGGAATTTTGGCCCTAATCCAAATGATGCAATTAGTGTAAATGAAATTGCTTTGATGTCAAAAAAGTATTTTCCTCAATTAAGACTTGATTTTCAAAATAATTTGAATAGTGATTTACATGAAGCAGTATTACTAATGCTTGATATTAATAAATCTAAAAATGATCTTAATTGGAAACCAAAATGGACTGCAAATCAAGCACTTGAATTAACACTTGAATGGTATGAAAAAGCAAAAACTCAAAATGCTCTAGACATTGTAGATAGTCAAATCAATTCTTACCTTGATAAATAATGGAGTTCTTAAAAACTAAATTTAAAAATGCTTTTTTAATAAACTTTAGCTCTCATACTGATGACAGAGGAAGTTTTTTTAGATTTTATTGTGAAAATGAGTTTAAAAACAATAATATAAATGTTAAATGGGTTCAAATAAATCATTCAATTAATAAAAAAAAAGGTACGTTAAGAGGAATGCATTTTCAGGTTGAACCATACTCAGAAATCAAATTAGTTAGATGTATTAAAGGATCTATTTTTGATGTAATTGTCGATTTAAGAAAAGATTCAGATACATACTTACAATGGCAAGCTTTTGAACTTTCACCTGAAAATAACAACGCAATTTTAATTCCTAAAGGATTTGCTCATGGTTTTCAAACACTCGAAAAAAATTCAGAGTTAATATACTTTCATTCTGAGTATTACAATAAAGAATACGAAAGAGGTTTAAACTTCGATGACAAGTCTTTGAATATTAAATGGCCACTTAAAAAAATAATTATATCAGATAAAGATTCTTCACACCCAAAATATAATAAAAATGAACTGTAGATTTTGTAATAATAAAGTAGTTAATGATTTTGCTGATTTAGGATTTAGTCCTCCATCAAACTCATTTCTAGGTAAAGAACAATTAAACCAATCCGAAACATTTTATCCCTTAAAAGTTCAAGTCTGTAATTCTTGTTTTTTAGTTCAAGTTGATGAATATGCAAAGCATGATGAAATTTTTGATAAAGATTATATATACTTTTCTTCTTATTCTTCAAGTTGGCTTGAGCATGCAAGAAATTATACAGATATGATGATAAAAAGATTTAATTTTAATCATGAATCAAATGTTTTTGAAATAGCAAGTAATGACGGCTATTTGTTGCAGTATTTTAAAGAAAAAAATATTAATGTCTTAGGTATTGAGCCTACCAGTAACACTGCTGATGTAGCAATTTCTAAAGGAATTGAAACTCTGGTTCGTTTTTTTGGCAAAAAATTAGCACTCGAATTACAAAAGAATAACAGATATGCAGATTTAATTTTAGGTAACAATGTTTTAGCTCATGTTCCTGATATTAATGATTTTGTTTCTGGACTTCCATTGGTATTAAAAAAAGAAGGTATAATTACCTTTGAATTTCCTCATCTAATGGAGCTTATGTTAAATAATCAATTTGATACAATCTATCACGAACATTTTTCATATCTATCTTTGTTTAGTGTACAAATAATTTTCAAAAAACATAATTTAAAAATATTTGATGTAGATCAAATAAAGACACATGGAGGTTCATTAAGAATTTATGCAACTCATTCTAATAATAGTGAGCATTCTATCTCTAGTAATGTTAGTATTTTATTAAATGAAGAATTAAAATTTGGATTAAATTCTATCAAAAAATATAATACTTTTCAGAAGTTTACTGAACTAGTTAAAGATAATTTTTTAAGTTTTCTTTTAAAAGCCAAAAGAGATGATAAAAAAGTTATAGGATATGGAGCAGCTGCAAAAGGAGTAACTTTATTGAACTTTTGTGGAGTCAGAAAAGATTTAATACAATTTATTGTAGATAAATCTCCTCATAAAATAGATAAATATATTCCAGGTGTACATATTCCGGTATTAAGCGAAAAAGAAATTAGTAATTATAAGCCTGATTATATTGTCATCTTACCTTGGAATATTAAAGACGAGATTATCCAACAATTGAAATATGTTCGAGATTGGAATTGTAAATTTGTAGTAGCTATCCCCAAAATTAAAATTTTATAAATATTATTAAAATAATGACGATAAATTTAGGAACTATAGTTTTTACAATTATTTTTTTATTTACTTTAAAATTTGAGCTATTTAATAATTTAATATTACTGGTTTTTTTTATTTTTAACTTAAGTAAAATTAAAATTAAGATTAGATCCTTAAAACCATTAGTATTACCAATTTTTTTTTTACTTTTTTACTTTTTAATATTTCCTAATATAAACTATCTAAAATATTGTATATATATTTTTAGATTCCTAATAATATTATATTTAGCAAATAAAATTTTAAATTTAGATAAACTTAATCTTAGAAATATTTTAGAAAAAATATTTTACATTAACGTTATTGCTATATTTTTATGTTTTTTTTTCCCCTCAGTAAATAATGTTTTTGTAAGTATATTTTCTTATTCAAATTCTCTATCAGAATGGTCTATATCCTCAACAGATATTTATAATTTAAGAGTAACTGGATTTATTCAGGGTTATGAATTTGTACCCTTTTTAATTGTAACTTATCTAACATACGAATACATAATTTTAAAGAAAAAACTTTCAAAAAAATTTATACTTAAATTAATTTTCGGAGCTTTAGCTTGTCTATTTAGTGGAAGATATAGTGTAGTTCCTCTTTTCATTTTATTTAGTTATATTTTTTTTAATAAAAAAAATATAACTTTAAAAATTAGTTTATTTGGACTCTCGGCAATTCTTTTTACAATTTTTTTCGATAAGATATATCTTAATATTTTAAATACATTTTATATTGTTTATGATCTTATTCTTTTTGGTGTTGATACTGATTTGTCGAATTATACAAGATTTAGTGAGAATAGTATAAATATAGAAGGACAGTACAACTTGTCCCCGTTAGTTTTATTAAATGAAACGCTTATTCCTTTTCTTAATTGGGAAAGTTATTTATTACCTTCTTCATTTAAAACTGTAGATCCAGGACCTTCATACATGATTTTAAATTTAGGTTTTATTTTGTCTGCATTCTTATACGTTTATTTTTTTAAAACCATAAAAACTTATACTAAATACTCTGTACCATTAGTTGTCGTTTTAATTTTTTTGTCAATAGATTTTAAATTTAGATCGATGTATGTTTTGTTACCAACTGTTTGGCTTGTTTGTAATCACATTAATTATGTTAAGTTATTAAAAAATGAAAATACTATACTTCACTAATCAAGATATAGAATCTGGTTTATTTGACACTCAAGTTTATGGAAATTTACTTGGTTTAAAAAAGTTAAATAAAAATATTAAAATCACATTATTAGTGTTTAATAGACCCTGGAAATTTTTTAAACATAAATCTAAAGTTGAAGAAATAAAAAGCAAGAATATTAATGTTATTTATCTCCCTTTGTGTCCACCAATGAGATATTTCACCACATCAATTTTTTTAAACAAACTCTATGTTTTTTATTTTTCTGTTATTTTCAAGTTGTTAGTAAAATATAAAAATTATGATTTAATTCATTGTCGTCATTATTTACCATCATTGGTTTGTAAAAGCTTAGGTATAAAAAACATCCTTTTTGACGTTAGGAGTCTCAGTCTTTTTGAGAATGTTCAAGCTGGAAAGATAAAGTTTAAATCTAAAAATTATCAATATTGGTTAAAACAGGAAGAAGAATTAATAAATTATGTAGATGGAATTAGTGTAGTTTCAAAATCAATGATTAAATACTTTAAACAATATCATCCAAAGAGAATTTCTTATTGTCCAATTATTGTTGATTCAGATAAAGTTTATTTTTCAAATAAAGAAAGAATTAAGCTTAGAGATGATTGGAATTGGTCTAAAAAAAACGTGTATGTTTACTCTGGTACTTTTGGATTATATGGATTAAATAAGAAATATTTATTTAAATTAATTTCTTCAATTATAAATTCAGACGATAATGCCAAATTTCTTTTTTTACTTTCTAATGATGAAAATGAATTTAATTCATTTATTAAAAAATTTGATTTAAATAAAAACAATTTTATGTATTATTCTGTTTCACCAAATAAACTTTATAAGTTTTTATCAGCATCTGATGTTGGAATTCATTCTTTACCTAATCAATTAGATTCCTTTACTAGATTAGGCACAAAAGTAGTTGAATATTGGGCTGCTGGCTTACCAACATTATTAAACAATCATATTGGTGAAGCTGCATTTATATCAAAACAAAATAATTTTGGAAAAGTAATTGATTTAACAAGTGTAGAAAGCAATAAAGTTTTTAATTTCAAAGATTATGATAAAAAACATATAGTAACGAAGTCTTTAGAAATATTTGAAAGAAAAGTAGTATTAAATAATTATTTAAAGCTGTATAATAAAATAATATTAAAATCTTGATGAAATTTAAAAATAATATATCATATTTTAGAGGAAATAACCAATCCATTAGTCATCCAGCTCATAGTAGAAGGTTCCCTAGGTATGCCTCTCGACATAATATTAAATTTTCTGATTTTATAAAAACTAATTTTATTTCTAAACTTAATATCATAACTCTTTCTTCAGACTTGACTTTTTGGAGAAAAAAAATCAACAAAAATTTTAAAATTGTTTTTGATGCTAATGATCCATTTATTTTGAATAATGATATTTCTTTTAAAGATCAATTTAGAGGGTTATTTAAATATATTTCTGGATTTCAAAAAAAATTAGAATTAAATTATAGAGACACCTATTTGAGAACATGTAAAGAATCTGATTTGGTAATATGTGGCCATTTTAAGCAGTTTGAAATTTTAAAAAAAACAATTAAAAATGTAGTTTTAATACCAGATTATGGATTAAATATTAAAATAAAATCAAAAAAAAATTTCGAATTATCTAAAAAAGATGAAATAAATATTTTTTGGGAGGGTTTAGGTTCCAGTTTTATGCCATTTAAACTTATTGAAGAAATATTTAAACCAATTAATAATCAATATAAATTTATTTTTCATTTTGTTACTGACCTAACTTTTTTTAAATATGGGGATAGATTTATAGAAAAAAAAATTAAAGATATTGCAAGAAAAGAATCTCCATTGTTTTTCAATCAATTTAAATTTTATCAATGGAGTGAAATGATGATGAATGACACTGCAATTAATTGTGACTTTTCCATTATTCCTTTACCTTTGGATAACTCATTAAACTATTGGAAACCAGAAAATAAATTAATACATATGTGGCGAATGTCTATTCCAACAATAGTTTCATCTATTCCTAGTTATCAAAAAGTAATGAATGATTCTAAATTGCATTTTTGCGCAAATAATAATGATCAGTGGAGAACTTTAATTTTGAATTTATGTAAAAATAAAGAAATTAGAAAACAGAATGGTATTTCTGGAAAAAAATATGTGGATGAGTTTTATTCCGATAAAACAATAGATTTACTTTGGACTAATGCTTTAAGTAAATTATGAAAATAAATATAATCGGAGGCTCTGGAATAGTTGGAAATGGAATTTTTTCAGTTTTAAGTAAAAATAACGTTGTAGAGGTGTTTGGTTCTGATTCATTTGATAAAAACAACCTAAAATACAAGAATAATAAAGTATTCAATTGTGATGTTTTTGTTCATGCAGCTGGAATTACAGACGAATTGGTTAAATATGATTATGATCTTGCTGTTTATAAGTCAAATAAGTTTATTAAGTATTTGATTGAAAATTTAACAAAATATGACTGCAAGAATATAGTCTATATTTCTACAATTCATGTTTACGGAAATTTAGATAAATTGGTAAATCCAAACCCAATAAGCATATATTCTCTTCTACATTACAATACGGAAAAAACTTTTGAAATATTATTAAAAAATTATAAAAAAAATATAAATTTACTATGTTTAAGAATTCCTACGGTTTATGGTTTTCCATTTAATATAGATAAATTAAATAGACCAAATATTATCCAATTTAGTTTTCCTTTTTCAGTAATTGAAAATAATCAAATTACACTTAAAACATCAGGTAATCAATACAGATTATTTTCTTCTAATTTTAAAGTTGGTAACGTAATAGAAAAATGGATTTTAGACCTTGATAAAAATCAGTTTACTATTGAAAATGTTGACGGAAAAAATATAACTGTTAAAAACTTTGCTAAATTATGTTTAAAACAAAATAATTTATTAAATGATTCTAAATCTAAATTGATTTTAAATAATGTAGTTAATGATAATAATATTCACAAATCAATCAAAGTAGAATCGTTTTACAAATGCTCAGAAACCTATACAATAAATCAGTTTATTAATGATATTTATCAATATTATAATAAATTCTAAATAAAATTCATGAAAATAAAATTCGCAGTAGTAGGATGTGGGAGAATAGCTCAACGTCATGCTGTTCATATAAATAATTTTGGTCAACTAGTAGGAGTATGTGACATAGTCAAAGAAAAAGCTGATTTATTAGCTAAAAAATATGGCACTAATTCTTATTATTCAATTGATAAAATGTTGAGTGAAATTGAAGCTGATGTTATTTCAGTTTGTTCTCCAAATGGTTTACATTTTTCTCATACCATAGGTGCTTTAAATTCTGGATTTCATGTTTTATGTGAAAAGCCATTGGCTATTAAACTAAAGGATTGTGGAAAAATGATTGAATGTGCAGAAAAAAACAATAAAAGACTTTTTGCAATTAAACAAAATAGATTTAATCCCCCAGTTGCAGCTGTTAAAAAAGCAATAGATGAAAATAGGTTTGGTAAAATATACAGTATTCAATTGAGTTGTTTTTGGAATAGAAATGAAGACTATTATGAAAATTCATGGAAAGGAACCAAAGACCTTGATGGAGGCACTTTATTTACCCAGTTTAGTCATTTTATTGATTTATTGTATTGGATGTTTGGTGATGTAAAAAATGCATCATCAATAATGAAAAATTCACATCACAAAAGCATAATAGAATTTGAAGATAATGGTGTTTCAATAATAGAATTTGAAAATGGTGTTATAGGATCCATAAATTATACTGTAAATGCATGTAAATCAAATATGGAAGGTTCATTAGTGATTTTTGGAGAAAAAGGTACTGTTAAAATTGGAGGACAATATCTAAATGAGCTAGAATATCAATCTTTTGAGGATTATGAAATAAAAGATCTTCCTAAAGGAAATAAAGCAAATAATTATGGAAAATATCAAGGATCTATGTCTAATCATGACCTAGTATATAAAAATATTATTGATGTTCTTCAAAATAATGCTCCAATTTCAGCTAGTGGATATGAAGGAATGAAAACTGTTGAAATTATAGAAAAATTATATAATTCAAATGAATATAAATAGCCCAAAATTTTATGAATCTGAAATTAAAAACGTAAGATTCGGAAAAAATATTACAATTATTAAACCTGTTAATTTATATGGTTGTGATATTAAAGACAACTGTTTTATTGGTCCATTTGTTGAAATTCAAAAGAACACTACAATTGGAACTTCTTCAAAAATTCAATCTCATACTTTTATATGTGAGTTAGTCTCCATTGGAAATAATTGTTTTATTGGTCATTCAGTTGTATTTATAAATGATAAATTTTCTGAGGGAAAGCCAGCTGAGGGAAATAAGACGTTATGGAAAAAAACAACAATTGGAAATAATGTTTCTATTGGAAGTAACTCTACAATACTACCTGTTAAGATTTGTGATAATGTAGTCGTCGGAGCTGGAGCCGTAGTCACTAAAGATATTACAGCCCCAGGGTGTTATATTGGTAATCCTGCTAAATTTTTAAAACCTATTCAAAAATGATAGTTCCATTTGTAGATTTAAAAAAACAATATCAAAATCATAAGAATGATATTGATATATCAATTAAAAGAGTTGTTGAAGAAACTGCCTTTGTTCAAGGAAAATATGTAAATAAATTTGAAATTGATTTTGCAAAAAAATACGGTATGAAACATTGTATTTCAGTTGCAAATGGAACAGATTCGTTATTTATAATTATGAAAATGCTTGGAATTAATAAAGGAGATGAAGTTATTACTGTTGCAAACAGCTGGATATCTACCTCAGAAACTATAAGTTTGACTGGAGCTAAACCAGTATTTGTAGATATTGATCCTGAATATTATACAATAGATGAAAATAAAATAGAGGATAAAATTAATGAGAAAACTAAGCTTATTATCCCTGTCCATTTATATGGACAGTCATGTGATATGGAAAAAATAATGCTTATTTCAAAAAAATATAAAATTCCAGTTCTTGAGGATTGTGCTCAGTCTCATTTTTCTGAATTCAATGGTAAATTAGTCGGATCTTTTGGAATAGCATCTTCCTTCAGTTTTTATCCAGGAAAAAATTTAGGAGCTTATGGTGATGCAGGATGCGTTTTGACAAATGATGATATTTTGGCTACAAAAATTAGAATGTTTTCTAGACATGGTGCATTAGAAAAACATAATCATATTATTGAAGGAATTAATAGTAGGCTTGATGGAATTCAAGCTTCTATTCTTCTGTCAAAATTACCACATATATTAGAATGGTCTAAAAATAGACTGGAAAATGCTAAACTATATATTAAAGAATTATCTTCTTTAAAGGAATTGGTTTTGCCTCTTATCAGGCCAAACACAAAACATACTTTTCACTTATTTGTAATAAGAGCAGAAAAAAGAGATAGTTTAAAAAAATATTTAATGGATAATGAAATACAAACTGCTATTCACTATCCTGTAACACTTCCTAACATGCCAGCTTATAAATATTTAAATCATAAAAAAAATGATTTTCCTATTTCATCCAAATATCAAAATCAAATTCTATCTCTTCCAATGTATCCAGAGCTCTCAAAAACTCAAATTTTATATGTTTGTGAGAAAATAAAATTGTTTTATAAATAAAAAACCATCTATATTATGAAAAAAAAAATTGCTTTAATTACAGGAGTTACTGGTCAAGATGGAGCATATCTTTCTGAATTTTTGTTAAATAAAAATTATATAGTGCACGGTATAAAAAGAAGATCATCATCTTTTAATACTCAAAGAATAGATCATTTATATCAAGATCCACACTGCGATAATAAAAATTTCATATTACACTATGGAGATTTAACAGATAGTCTAAATCTTACAAAAATTATTATGAGTGTTAAACCTGATGAAATTTATAATCTTGGAGCAATGTCTCATGTAGCGGTTAGTTTTGAAACTCCCGAATATGTAGCAAATGTAGACGGATTAGGTACACTAAGAATTCTAGAAGCAGTAAGATTATTAAATCTAACAAAAAAAACTAAAATCTATCAAGCTTCTACATCAGAGTTATATGGGTTAGTTCAAGAGGTTCCTCAAAATGAAAACACTCCATTTTACCCAAGATCCCCGTATGGAGTTGCGAAATTATATGCATATTGGATTACTATAAATTATAGAGAAGCTTATGGTATTCATGCCTCAAATGGAATATTATTTAATCATGAATCTCCCAAAAGAGGAGAAACTTTTGTCTCTAGAAAAATTTCAAGAGGAATAAGTAAAATTGTATTAGGTATGCAAAATGAGATTTATTTAGGTAATCTTAGTGCAAAAAGAGATTGGGGGCATGCTAAAGATTATGTTGAAGCTATGTATTTAATTTTACAACAAAGAAATCCAGATGATTATGTGATTGCTACTGGAATTACAACCTCTATAAGAGATTTTATTAAGATGGCTTTTTCGGAAATTGGTCTTGATGTTAAGTTTAACGGTAAAGAACTTAACGAAACAGCACATATTATTGGAATTAACAAAGAAATATTTTTAAAAAAAGTTGGAAAAAGATTTTTAGACAATATTCTTTCTAAAATTAAATCAAAATCCTCTGTAATTCTTGTTGATTCAAGTTACTTTAGGCCTACAGAAGTTGATTTGTTAATAGGAGATCCAAGTAAATCTAAGAAAAAGTTAGGATGGGTTCCTAAGTATGATTTAGACTTGTTAATTAAGGATATGATGAAGAGTGATTTAAGTCTTTTTAAAAAGAAAATTGCTTTAGATGACGCAGGTTTTTAAAATTTAAATAATTTACGAAGTTGAAAAAAAACTCTAAGATTTTTGTAGCAGGACATTTAGGTTTAGTTGGATCAGCTATTACTAAAAAATTAATTGAAAAAGGATTTAATAATTTATTATTAAGGACTAAAAAAGAATTAGACTTATTAAATCAAAAAATGGTTTCTAGTTTTTTTAGCAATGAAAAGCCTGAATATGTAATTCTAGCTGCTGCTAAAGTTGGAGGAATTGACGCTAATAATAATTACAGAGCTGATTTTATTTATGAAAATATACAGATTCAAAATAACGTTATTTATTATAGCTATTTACATAATGTAAAGAAATTACTTTTTTTAGGTTCAACCTGTATCTATCCAAAGGAATCTGCTCAGCCAATTAAAGAAGAATATCTTTTAAACTCTCCATTGGAATATACCAATGAACCTTACGCAATTGCTAAAATAGCTGGGATTAAACTTTGCGAAAGTTATAATTTACAATATGGTTGTAATTTTATTTCTGTAATGCCAACAAATCTTTATGGTCCAAATGATAATTTTAACTTAAGAAATTCTCATGTTTTGCCAGCACTTTTTAGAAAGATTTTTTTAGCAAAAAATCTTGAAGATAAGAATTGGGATCTTATTAAAAAAGATTTAATTAAGAGACCATTGACAGATGACAAATTTGTTTTTGATAAAAAGAATATAATAAGCTTACTTGATTCAATTGGAATAAAAATTAAAGATTCTAATAATGAAAATCTCAATGTTGAAGTAGAAATTTGGGGAAGTGGAAAACCACTCAGAGAGTTTTTATGGAGCGAAGAAATGGCAAACGCTTGTATTTTTATAATGCAAAATATCGATTTTAAAGATATTGTGAAACACAATTATTTAAATATTCCTGATTTTGATGTAAATAAAATTACAAATTGCCACCTAAATATTGGTTCTGGTGAAGAGATTTCAATTAATAATTTATCACAACTAATCAAAGATGATTTTAAATTTAAAGGAAGCTTTACATTTAATAGTAAAAAGCCTGACGGGACTTTTAGAAAATTAACAGATACCTCAAAATTAGATTCTTTAGGCTGGACAAATGATTTAAAATTAAGCTCTGGAATTAAGAAAATTAGTGATTGGTATATTAATGATTTAAACAATTGAAAATCTCAATAATTACAGTCTGTTATAATAGTTGTGATACTATTGAAAAAACATTTCAGTCGATAAAAAGTCAATCATATCAAAATATCGAATATATAGTTGTTGACGGTGGATCAACTGATGGAACTTTAAAAATTATCGAATTATACAATAATGAAATAAAAAAATATATTTCAGAATCTGATAAAGGCTTATATGACGCTATGAACAAAGGAATTGCCTTAGCTACTGGTGATTTCATTGGGATTTTGAACTCTGATGATGTCTTCACTGACAACAAAGTCATAGAGAATATTGTTAAATTTCATAAAAAAAACAATGTAGATGCTTCTTTAGGTAATGTTACTCAATTTAGTAAAGTAGGGAAAACAGTTAGAAAGTATTCGGCAAAAAACTGGATACCAGAAAAATTAAAAATAGGATTTATGCCTCCTCATCCTAGTATTTTTTTTAAAAAAGAATTATTTGAAAAACACGGCAATTATCATCTTGATTATGTCAGTGGAGCAGATTACGAATTAATCGTTCGTTTTTTTCTAAAACATAACATTTCTTGGAAGTTTTCTAATATAACCACCACAGCTATGTTGATAGGTGGCATTAGTTCTTCTGGAATTAGTAGTTATTTATTAATTTCGAAAGAAATTATCAGAGCATTGTCAAGAAATGACATTAGATTTAACTCATTAAAGATACATCTTAGAGGTTTTTGGAAACTTTTAGGATTGATAAATAAATAACAGATTTTGGTAAAAAAATCAGTAATAATCACAGGTAATAATGGTTTTGTTGGAAATAATTTATCATTATATTTAAAAGAAAAACAAATTATAGGTGTTTCTAGAAACCCCAGTAAATATGAGATAAATTACGAAGAATTAAATACAATTCTCATAAATAAATCAGAGGCATTCGTTCATCTTGCAGGCAAAGCTCATGACCTCAAAAATACATCAGAAGAAAAAGAGTATTTTAATGTTAATACTGAATTGACTAAAAGACTGTTTAAGCTTTTTTTAAAAAGTGATTGCGAAATTTTTATTTACATGAGCTCTGTAAAGGCAGTTAAAGATGTTGTTCAAGGTGTTTTATTAGAAGATGTCATTCCAGATCCTGTAACGGTTTATGGTAAATCTAAACTAGCTGCAGAAGAATATATTTTATCAAAAGAAATACCAGAAAATAAAAGAGTTTATATATTAAGACCCTGTATGATTCATGGTCCGAACAATAAAGGAAATCTAAATTTATTATATGATTTTGTTTCAAAGGGTATTCCTTACCCATTTGGAAGATATGTAAATAAAAGATCCTTTGTTTCCGTAAATAATTTGTGTTTTGTTATTAAAGAGTTGATAGATAACTCTAAAATAGAATCTGGAATTTATAACATTGCAGATGATGTTTCATTGTCAACTATTGATTTAGTGCAAATCATGTCTGAAGTATTATCTAAACCTACTAGAATTTTAAAAGTTCCTAAGTTACTTGTAAGATTTATAGCTAGATTAGGAGACTATTTACCTTTACCAATTAATTCTGAAAGACTTGTGAAACTAACTGAAAATTACGAAGTGTCTAATTTAAAAATAAAAAATGCAATTCAGAAAAAATTACCTGTATCTTCAAGAGAGGGGATAAAAAAAACAGTAATGTCATTTTAAAAATATATAAATTAAATCTTTTAAAAAACTGATTTCATATATTCTAATGATACTAAATAAAAACAACAAAATGAAACAATTTGAAAAGGCCTTTTATAAAAAGATAAGTTTTGATAAAGACATTTTTGAAAGCAAAAATATTTTATTGAATAAAATTTTAGATCAAAATATTTTAGTTATTGGAGGAGCAGGAACAATAGGTATTAGTTATATTAAACAGATTTTAAAATATAAACCCTCAAGAATTACCGTTGTTGATATTAATGAGAATGGTTTAACAGAGTTAACTAGAGACCTTAGAAGTTCTAACTTATTAGATTATAATCCAGAATATATTACCTATCCTGTAAATTTATTAAGCGATACATTTGATAAAATATTTAATTCTGATAACTGGCAAGTGGTTGCAAATTTTTCAGCCCATAAGCATGTACGTTCTGAGAAAGATAAAATATCTGTTGAAGCATTAATCAAAAATAATGTTTTCGGAGCAATTAAGCTTTTAAAACTTTGTGAAATAAATCCCCCAAAACACTTCTTTAGTGTTTCTACTGATAAAGCCGCCAACCCAGTAAACATTATGGGAGCATCTAAAAGCTTAATGGAAAAATTGATTTTATCAAAGAAACATCAGTTCAGAGTTTCAACAGCTAGGTTTGCAAATGTTGCTTTTTCTAATGGAAGTTTACTAGCCGGTTTTATTTATAGATTAAATAAAAAACAACCACTTTCTTGCCCATCAGATATCAAGAGATTTTTTGTGACTCCAGAACAATCGGGACAAATATGTTTATTGGCCACATTTTTAGGAGATACAGGAAATATTTTCTTTCCCAAATTAGATTTTCATAGAGATCAAATCTATTTTAAAGAAATTGCTTTAGACTTTTTAAAGGAGAACGGATTTGAGCCTGAATTAGTTCTTTCGGAACAAGAAGCTAAAGAATTTAATTTTGATATTAATTCTAAAAAGTATCCAATTTATTTTTTTAAGACAGATACTTCTGGAGAAAAAACATATGAGGAATTCTTCACTGAAGAAGAAGATTATGAAATTAATGAGTTTGAATCATTAGGGTATATTAACACTTCAGAAGTTAAAATATCTTTTAAAGAAGTAATCGCTGATTTTGAGAGTGTTTTTACTAACCCTGATTCAAATAAGTCAGACATTGTAAGAGTTATTAATAAATATGTTCCAGATTTTGCGCACATCGAAACTGGCAAACATCTAGATCAAAAAATGTAATCTATGTATAAATTTTTCAAACGTTTATTAGATTTATTAGTAAGTCTTATTTCTCTTATTATTCTGCTACCTGTTTTTATTCCAATTATTATAATTTTAAAATTCACAGCGGAAGGAGAAATTTTCTATTTTCAAGAACGAATGGGGGTAAATAATTCAAGATTCCAAATATGGAAGTTTGCAACAATGCTTAAAAAATCAATGGATATGGGTTCTGGGAGCATTACCCTTCAAAATGATTTTAGAGTTACTAAAATTGGATTTTTTCTAAGAAAAACTAAAATTAATGAGCTTCCACAAATTATAAATATTTTAAAAGGAGATATTAGTTTAGTAGGTCCAAGGCCATTAGTAACTAAGACATTTTCTGCTTATAATGCAGAGGTTCAATCAAAAATATATAATGTAAAACCTGGTCTTACTGGTATTGGGTCTATTATTTTCAGAGATGAGGAGTCTATTATTTCAGCGGTTACAGATGAAGATCCGCATGATTTTTATAGACGAATAATCGCTCCATACAAAGGAGAGCTAGAGATTTGGTATCAAAACAACAAGTCTTTTTTATTAGATTTACAACTAGTATTTATGACTGCTTGGGTTATTGTTTTTTCAAAGAGTAAACTTTATGAAAAGTGGTTTAAAAATTTACCAAAAAGAAAATCTTAAAAAATTTGTAAATTTATAGTTGCAAATTATTTACGTTATGCTAAAGACGCTCCTAAAATAAAAGAGGAACTTGACTGGGAGCCTTCTTTACAGTTTGAAGAAGGTATTGAAAAAACAATCAAATGGTATTTAGAAAATAAAGACTGGATGGACAATGTAACTAGCGGTAATTATCAAGAGTGTTCTAAAAAAATGTATAATTAACATTAAACTTTTTTAATTACATACTCTACAATACCCCAAATAATAAGTTCATTTTCTTCTTTAATTTCTAATTTTTTGTATTTCTTGTTTTCCGGCACTAAAAATAATTTATGCTTTTCTTTTTTAATCCTTTTCACTGTAAAATCTCCATCTATTAGGCATACTGCAATTTTTCCATTTTCCGGATTTAATGACCTGTCAATCACTAGTAAATCTCCATCTTCAAGCCCCGCTCCAATCATCGAATCTCCATCTACTCTCGCATAAAAAGTTGCATCCTTGTTTCTAACTAGTTCCTTATCTAAGCTGATCCTAATTTCTTTAAAGTCGTCTGCAGGTGAAGGAAACCCTGCTGATATTCCTTCTTCAGCAAGCCATTGCCCTATTCCATTATCTGTTTTTGGAACAAAAAAATTAAGTGTTTTTTTTTCTTTCAAAATTTTATTTTAAAGATATTATTTCATTTATTTCGGTAGTATATCTTGAAGACAATCTAGTTTGTCTCATTTTCCAAATTTTTTTAAGATCCTGACTCGCTAGTTTTATTTTACTAACTCCCTCTTTTTTAGCTATAAAATCTAAAGTTTTCATTATCACATTATGTTTTGGATCTTCCTTTTCAAAAATGTT
>Ga0209383_1000085_pt1 | contig 61383 bp, 59 predicted proteins | sample CoawatmetaG02DNA_FD_187510 | JGI IMG/M metagenome (GOLD analysis project Ga0209383, IMG submission 187510) | Marine microbial communities from the West Antarctic Peninsula - Coastal water metaG029-DNA (SPAdes) (version 2) | ecosystem: Environmental > Aquatic > Marine > Coastal ...
ATTCATTACTAAAAGATTCACAAATAGCAAAACTAGTTGGAATAACAAAAGCTTCTGTTACTGCAATTAAAAATAAAAGTTACTGGAATTATAACAATTTAAATCCTAAAGATCCTGTAGCATTAGGGCTGTTTTCTCAAAAGGATCTAATTGAAGCTATTGAAAAAGCTGAAAGAAGAATAAAAAGGGAAAAAAAGGAAAAAGAGAAAGCAAAACTAACAAGGGTAGTGTCAAATATTGAATAATTTTAATAGACACTAAAATTATATAATGATACTTAAACATTCTTAAAATAAAATTTATGAAAATAGAAGTCAAAGATAACAATATTGAACAAGCACTTAGAGTTCTTAAAAGAAAATTACAAAGAGATGGTTTTTTTAAAGTAGTAAAATTAAAAAGTGTTTATGAAAAACCCTCTGAAAAGAAAAAAAGAATTCTACAAGAGAATATTAAAAGAGTTAAAAAGCTTAATAAACTTAAAAATAGAATTTAAGTTCTTTTTCCAAAAAATTTTATCAAATATTGTAGCAAAACATGCATTAGTATATGATGGGAGTCTTCTGAAATACCATAATTTTCAGCAGCAATGTGAACTGAAACGTCTGAATTTTTTTTTAAATAACCACCATTAAAACCACTAAAACCTAAAGTTTTAATTTTTTTTTTTTTTGCCATTTTTAAAATTTCTACAATATTTTTAGAATCTCCTGATGAACTTATAATTATAATTAGGTCTTTTTTTTCACAAAGGCTCTCTGCCTGATAGCTAAAAATTTTTTTATAATCAATATCATTTGCAATTGCAGTAATGGTTTCTATATTATTGGAAAGACTGATTATTCTTGGTTTATATTGTGTTTTTTGCCTGAAAAACTTTAAAAAATCACATACATAATGATTTGCAATTGCAGCTGATCCACCATTTCCGCAAACATATATGGTTTTTTTTTTTTTAATTGTTTCAATTATTAATTTTGCTGCCTTGTCCATACTTTTTATATCAGACAGAAGTATTGATTTTGAAAGATTGTTTAAATAATCTTGTAAGAAAAATTTAAGTTTACTCATTTATTGATCTATTATATTTTATGTATCCTTATAACCCTATTTTTTTAAAATTAAATATTTTTTCTTTATTAGATCTAAATTTAATGTATAACCAATTTCAATAACGCGGGGTGGAGCAGTCTGGTAGCTCGTCAGGCTCATAACCTGAAGGTCGGCGGTTCAAATCCGTCCCCCGCAACCAATTCTAGCAAAGCTTTTTTAATTTAGATAAGGAACGTTGATTGATTTGGGTGGAAATTGGCTCGTATGTCAGGCTCATAAGCTGAAGATCAACGGTTCAATTCCGTCCCTCACAAGAACCATGTGTTAACTAAATTTTGAATCTAGATTTTTTACTATCGGTTAAAAAAGCTTTAACGGTTTCTTTCGTAAGTTGATCAAATGTTTTTCCAAAATCTTCTATTTTTTCAATAGTTGACGGTGGAATTGTAATAATATGACAGCCTAATTGTTTTGCTTGTAAGTAATTATAGGGTTCTCTAACACTCGCCCAAAGTATCTCTACATTTTTAAACTTTTTTGCCATTGCTATGCTTTTTTTAAATTCTGGAACTGGATCTTTACCACTGTCCCCTGCTCTACCAGCAAATATTGAAATTATAATTTTAGTTTTTTTGTTAATTAATTTAAGAATTTTTTCTGTTTGTTTTGCACTATAAATTGCTGTGATATTAAGTTTAATATTTAAATTATTAAGCTCTTTAATAACTTTGCCCATAAAAACTCCTTTGGAATTAGCAACTGGTACTTTTACATAAACATTCTTCCCCCATGTATTAATTTGAAGTGCTTGCTTTTTAATTTCACTATATTCATCTGCAAATACCTCTAGTGAAACAGATTTATTGTTGCAAATTTTTAATATTTTCTTTGAATAGGATTTGTAATCTTTAGCTCCAGCTTTTCTCATTAAGCTAGGATTTGTCGTAAAACCTTTTACAATTTTTTTCTTATTAAACTTCTTTATTTGATCTAACTCGGCAATGTCACAAAATATTTTTGTAGTCATTAATTTTTAAAGATTTTTAGTTATATCCTCAGTCATTTTTTTTGCATCTGCGAATAACATTAGAGTGTTATCTTTATAAAATAATTCATTATCAATTCCAGCATAACCAGGTGACAAGCTTCTTTTTACAAATAATACTGACTTGCATTTTTCAACATCTAATACTGGCATTCCATAAATTGGGCTTTGTGGGTCAGTTTTTGCCGCAGGGTTTGTTACATCATTCGCTCCGATTACAAATGCAACATCTGCATTGGCAAAATCATTATTAATTTCTTCAAGTTCAAAAACCTCATCATATGGAACATTAGCTTCAGCCAATAAGACGTTCATATGTCCAGGCATTCTTCCTGCTACAGGATGAATTGCATAAGTAACTTTAATATCATTTTTTTTTAACGTATCTACCATCTCTCTTAATGCGTGTTGTGCTTGAGCTACTGCCATTCCATAGCCTGGAACAATTATAACTGATGATGCATTTTTCATTAAGAAAGCTGCATCTTCCGCATTACCACTTTTAACTGGTCTTTGTTCTTTATTTCCAGTTGATGTGGATTGTTCTGTTGCACCAAATCCTCCTAAAATTACATTAAAGAAAGAACGGTTCATACCTTTGCACATTATGTAAGATAAAATTGCACCTGAAGATCCAACAAGAGCACCTGTGATAATTAATGCAGTATTTTCTAAAGTAAAACCAATTCCTGCAGCAGCCCAACCAGAGTATGAATTTAACATTGAAATCACCACAGGCATATCTGCTCCACCAATTGGGATAATTAATAAAAATCCTATTAAGAATGAAACTGCTATTAATATCCAAAAAAAGTTAGATGACTGTGATGAGCATAATAAGTAAGTGAAAATTAGAATTGAAATTAACAATAAAGCGTTAAGATAATGCTGTCCCTTAAAAGTGATTGGTGACCCTGACATTATTCCTTGAAGTTTTAAAAAAGCAATTATTGAGCCTGAGAATGTTATCGCACCAACTGCTGCTCCAATTGACATTTCAATTAAGCTTGCAAGTTTAATGGCTCCAGGTGATCCTAAGTTAAATGCCTCTGGATTTAAGAAAGCTGAGATTGCAACAAAAACTGCTGATAGTCCAACTAAGCTATGAAATCCTGCTACCAACTCTGGCATAGCTGTCATTGGTATCTTATAAGCTATGAATGCCCCTATAAGGCCACCCACTAGTAAAAAAATTAGCACATAAATTAGTCCACTAGAAAAACTTCCAACCGCCAAAAAAGTAACAGTGATAGCTATCACCATTCCCAAAATTCCAAAAAAATTACCCTGTCTTGAAGTTTCTGGAGATGAAAGACCTCTTAATGCTAAGATAAATAGAACTCCTGAAACTAAATAAAATACTGCTGATAAATTTGCTGACATAATTATTTATTTTTCTTCTTTTTTTTATACATTTGAAGCATTCTTTGAGTGACCAAAAATCCTCCAAATATATTAATAGCAGCAAGAGATATTGCTAAAAAACCAAGAATGTTTGAAATTGTGAAAACATTGTCTGCACTTCCTGCTAAACCTGCAATTATAGCACCAACAATAATTACCGATGATATAGCATTAGTAACTGACATTAGTGGTGTGTGCAAAGATGGAGTTACACTCCATACAACATAATATCCAATAAAAATTGATAAAATAAATATGCTTAATCTAAATATAAAAGGGTCTATCTCCATAAATCTATTTAATTAATGTTTTATTAATTATCTCATCTTCTAAATTAATATTAATCTTATTATTTTCTATATCATATAAATTTGACACAAAATTAAACACATTTTTTGAATATAGATTTGATGATGAAACTGGCAGTTTATTAAGAATATTTGTTTCACCCATAATCTTTACTCCATTTTTAACTACAATTTTATCAACTTCAGTAAACTCAGCATTTCCACCCTGAATTGCAGCCAAGTCATAAATAACAGATCCTGATTGCATATTATCAATCATAGAACCTTTGATAATTAATGGGGCTTTTTTGCCTGGAATTAAAGCTGTACATATTACAATATCAATTTTTTTTAAAGTTTCAGCTAAAAGATCCTCTTGTTTTTTTTTAAATTCTTCAGAAGCTTCTTTTGCATAGCCACCTTCTGTCTCAAGATTTTCAGATCCTTCAACAGTTAAAAATTTTCCACCTAAGCTTTCAACTTGTTCTTTAGAGGCCATTCTTACATCTGTTGCAAATACGATAGCACCCATTCTTTTCGCAGTTGCTATTGCTTGAAGGCCTGCCACACCTGCACCAACCACCAATACTTTTGCTGCTGGGATAGTGCCTGCTGCCGTCATCATCATTGGTATTGCTTTTTCAAAATTTGCGAAAGACTCTATGACTGCTTTGTAACCAGCGAGGTTAGCTTGTGAGGATAGAATATCCATTGATTGAGCTCTAGTTATTCGAGGCAACATTTCTAAAGAAAAAATATTAATATTCTTTTTAGATAAATTTTCTATTTTTTCTTTATTTATATATGGATTAAATACTCCAATAAGTGTTTGACTTTTTTTTAAATTAGAAAGATTTTTATCAGATAATAAGCCTAGCTGGATAATAATATCTGCATTTTTTAAGATTTCAGATTCATTATTTAAAATCTTAACTCCTAATTCTTTAAAATCACTATCTTTAAATCCTAAATGGTCACCATACTTTTCAGCTAAGGAAATTTCAAAACCTAAGGCTATGTACTTTTTTGCAATCTCAGGAGTGATTGCTATTCTTTTCTCTATTTTTTGATTTTCTAAAATTGAAACAATTAGCATAAGAAATCTACAACAAAAATATTGCCATTAAAACTAAAACACCTATAACAGCGACGGTTCCCCACAGCACAAATTTTGTGAAGTTATTCCAGGTATTTTTATGGTCTTGATTTTCCATAAAAATTACTTCTGTCTTGCTTTAAACTTTGGATTTGTTTTATTAATTATATAAACTCTACCTCTTCTTCTAACAAGTTTGGAATTAAGGTCTCTTTTTTTTAATGATTTAAGTGAGCTTTTAATTTTCATAATATTTTTTTATAGCCTGGCAATGTCCTACTCTTCCGTGTCTTAAGACAAAGTACCATTGGCGCTGAAGGGCTTGACTTCCGAGTTCGGAATGGGATCGGGTATTGCCCCTTCGCAATAATCACCAGGCAATGGATTTCTACTTCTTTTAACCTTTTTTGTAAAGGACAAAATTAGATAATTAAATTAATACAAAATAGTCACTTAATAGATTTATATCTCTTTAAAATAATTTTTTTAATAATTTTAATTAAATCCTACAAACTATCTTTTGTAATGTTTCCAGCATTTAAATATTAATTATATTTTCTTTTTTTTAAAAAAATTATCAATTGATGAGGATAAAGCTCTAGTTACATCATCCATGTAAGTAAACTATCTAACCAACTTTGTGTTACCATAAATACTAATTCCTTTTGGAATTATTATTTGTTCTAAAAATTTATAGTAAGCCATATCTTCTCTTCCAAAGGGACTATAAATACTAAAAATCTGAACTCCAACGTGTTTAAGTTGTATAAATAATTATAAGTAGAACATATAATTTCATTAAAATTTTTAAAATTATTTTCTTAAAATTAATTTTATTATTTTTTTTTAAAATATTTTTTCTATGAATTTGTGTTTTTTTACTTAAGCTTGAAAAATTATCTAAACCATAGGCTTTATGTTTTTTATTTTATATTTTATTTTAAAAATGAAGCTTTATAAAATATATAACAACTGTTATAAGAACTTTCATTTAAAAAATTTTGTTATTTATCTTCGAGTTTTTTTATTAATTAAATCAGCTATTAATCCCAAAAATAAAAAATTTGTTGCAAAGAACATAAAAATTATTGAAGTGACTATAAATTGACCACCTATTATTATTCTTAATAGAATTAAAATAAATCCTATTAAAAATGTAATTACACTCAATGGTATAAAAACTCTCAATGGATTAAAATAAATTATTACCTTAAGAATTAAGACAACAAAATTTATAGTGTCTTTAATTGGGTGTATTTTAGATTTTCCAACTCTTTTTTCATAATTTATTTTTTCATATGCTACAGATTTATAATCTGACAAAAGTGCTAAAGTTATTGTTGAGGTAAAAGAAAATCCATCAGGTAAAATGTTTTCAAACTTTTCAAATAATTCTTTTTTAAAAATTCTAAAACCAGAATTTAAATCGGGTATTTTATAATCAACTAAATAATTAGCTAATTTGTTAATTATATATTTGGGAGGTTTTCTTATTAATGAAATATTTTCACTTCTCGCATCTCTAGCCCCAACCAGCATATCACATTTTTTTTCAGAAAATTTATTATAAAAATCAACAATTTTATTATTTGGATATGTACCATCAATATCAGTAATGAAAATAATGTCACTATTAGAATTTTTTATTCCAGTTTTTAATGCTCTGCCATAACCATAATTCCTATCATGAGTAATTATAGTGATATTTTTATCTAAACTAAATTTTTTTAATATTGTTGACGTTGAGTCATTCGACCCATCATTTACAATTATAATTTCAAACAACTCATCATTATCTAAATTTATTTTTAAGATTTCATTTAATGCTATTTCAACAATCTCTTGTTCATTAAAAAGCGGTAAAACTAGAGAAAAATTATATTTTTGCATATGTTTTGTAAGGTAATTTTGTATAGATTATTGAAAATAAATAGAAAGATAAAGGAATAAATTTAGTTTTAATAAAAATATAATTAAAATATTTTCATATAAAATAAAAAAATATTATTAATTTTATTTAATTACAATTTTATTGTAAAAAAAGCACCTTATGATTTTAGGTATATCAATTTCACATAATTCAACAGCGTGTCTTGTTAATAATCAAGGAAAAGTCCTTTTTTGCTGTTCTGAAGAAAGATTCTCTAGAATAAAAAACGACTGGGGGTTTCCTAAGCTTTCAATTGATTATATTTTAAAAAATATTATTGGCCCCTCAAAAATAGAAAAGGTCACTATAGGTGAAATCTGTTATTCAGAATATGGATATGACTCATTTGCTGAAATTGTATATTTAGGAAATTATAAAGTAAAAGATAGTTTTATAAAAAATAAAATTAAAGTTGGTTTTTTAGTAATTATTAATTTTATTTTAAAAAAAATTAATAAAAAAAAAAGTTATCAACATTTGGTGATTAATCGAATTCGTCAATTAAAAATAAAAGCGCCTGTATTTTTTTATGCACATCATAAGGCCCATGCAGCAAGCACATATTATTCATCACCTTATAAAAACAGCTTAGTGCTAACATTAGATGGTGAGGGTGATAGATTGAGTGGATCTATTTGGGATGGGTCAAACAATCATTTAAAACTAATAACTAATTTTAATGATAAATCATCAATAGGCAAATTTTACAAAGCTGTAACATCTTCTTTAGGATTTTTGATAAACAGACATGAAGGTAAAGTTACGGGATTAGCTGCTCTTGGGGATCCTTTAATTTACTATAATCAACTAAGTAAGGTTTTATACACTTCTCCTACGAGCAAAGGTCTAAAAATCAATTCAATTGCAGGTACTCATTTCTCGGAACAAAATAGTTTTAGAAATATTTCTATAGTACGTTTATTTAAGTATTTTTTTTATTTATTTACCGAAAACACTTGGACTGGATTACATAACAAAATTATTAAAAAATCTTCAAAAAGTTTGATTGGTAATGCTTTGGGGTTAAATTTAGATAATATAACCATGATAAAAAAAAAAAATATCGCTGCTAGTGCCCAAAAAGTTACTGAAGATGTTGTTTTAGACATTATTCAAACATACATTAAGAAATCTAAGAGAAATCTATGTCTTGCTGGAGGTGTATTCGCTAATGTCAAATTAAATCAAAAAATCTATAACCTAGATAAAGTTTCGGGAGTTTATATTCATCCTGGTATGGGAGATGAAGGTTTAGCTTTAGGTTCGGCATTTTTATCAATGAAAAATAACCCTGTAGCTTTTTTAAAAAATGTATATTTAGGTCCAAATTATTGCAATAAGGAAATAGAATTAATTTTAAAAGATTCAGGTCTTAAATTTCAAAAGTTTTCAATAGACTTAATTTCAAAAATATTAAGTAAAGCATTAGCAAACAATAATATAATAGGATTATTTAAAGGAAGGTCAGAATATGGTCCTAGAGCGCTTGGTGCACGGAGTATATTAGCCAATCCCTCATCTAAAGCAGTCAATTTAGAAGTTAACAACAGACTTAATCGTACTGAATTTATGCCATTTGCTCCAGTAGTATTAAAAGAAAATTTTGATGATGTATTTGAATCTAAGAAGTCATTAAAGGATATAATTGATACAGCTAAATTTATGACTGTAACATTAGATGTTTCAGCTAAATGGAAGAATAGAATTGCAGGAGTTGTGCATGTGGATGGAACAGCAAGGCCACAGGTTATTGATATGGAAACTAACGAACTATATTACAAGATAGTTAAAAAATTTTATGAACTAACTGGCTTACCTTGTTTGGTTAATACAAGTTTTAATATGCATGAAACACCAATTGTTAACTCTCCAAATGATGCTTTGGATGCATTTAATAAAGATGCTATAGATATTCTGGTTTTAGAAGACTTTGTTGTTTGGAAAAGTGATGAGTTTGATCCTAATAAAATAATTTAAATAATTTATTTTTGTGAAATCACAAGTTGATTAGCCATCATAAAATTTAGACCTACTTTTCTTAAAAAATTTTCAACTATAAACTCTCCTGGCATTCCTATCGGAGAAATCATAAACTTTTTTGAAAATAAAATTGTCATTTCAGAATTAGTAACAAGTTCTTTAATTCTCTTAATATTAGGAACCTCATGATGATGTTCATCGTTTAAAAGACCTACTTTTGATGCAATAAATTCCCATAACGGATCAGGAGCAGTTATAATTAATATTCCACCTGGCTTGAGCAATCTTTTTATTTCATCTATGAAGATCTGTGGATTAATAATATGCTCAATCACTGCAGTTGCAATTGCAACATCAAATTGTTCATTTTTAAAAATTTGTAGATTTTGAACATCTCCTTGTTTTATTTCTAAATGAGGAAAACAAGAGTTACCATATTTTACTAAATCATCATTATATTCTATACCGACACACTTACTATGAGGATAAGATTTTTTTATTTCAGAAAGCATTTTGCCATCAGCAGTTCCAAGGTCTATTATAGAATTAGGATTTTTTTTTGAAAATTTTTTTATTGACTCTATAACTTCAAAAGTTCGTCTCCATAATCGATATCTAAGTGCTCTATTTGTCTCTCTTCTTTTTGCGTAGCCCAAATCAAGAACTCCATGTTTATCAATTTTTTGTTTCATATCTATTTTATTTTTCTTAAGCAAAGGTTAAAAAATTATTTATTAATATTTTTATTATTTTTACTGTAATTTTTAAAAGATTTTAAATATTTTTTTCAAATTTTTTATGAATTCTTTTTATCAGTTTTTCCAAAAAAATCATTCAAAAAAGTAAAACCAATTAAACCTGGAAGAATTACAACAGAAATATAAAAACTGATACTAACAGCTAAACTAATATGTGGAAAAACAAATTGTGAAAACAAATATATAAATGAAATTTCTCTAACACCCAAACCGCTAGGAGTAATTGGTAAAAATGATAAAAATACTACTACTGGGAACAGGGAGATTACCACAACCAAAGAAATATCACCTCCAAATGCAAGAAAAAATAACCATACTTGAATACTTGCAAAAAACCATTGCAATAATGACAGCAAAATTACAAAAACTATATTTTTAGATCTATTAAAAAATAATTGAAAACTTTTACTAACAATTAAGTAAATTTTATTTAAAATTTTTGTTTTAAAACTAAACTTAATGAATTTATTTAATATGATTGCAAATAATAAAGTAGAAATAATTAAAAGACCCAGAACTATTACAGTAGAATTTTTTAAATAAAATCCTCCAAAAATACTTAATAAACTTAAAATGATCAAATCACTAAATCTGTCCAATATTAAGCCAGAAAATAGATTACTTTTTTTTTTTATATTAGTGTGAGCAAAAATTTTTACTAAATCACCAGATTTTGCTGGTGCAAATAAGTTTGCTGAAAAGGATAGCAATATTATTTTCATTAATTTTATAAAATAAGTTTTATAACCAAATTCATTTAAGATTTTTTGCCATCTTAAAAAACTTAAAATTGGTAATAATAAAGAGATTATGAAACCTAATGACAAATAAAAGATATTTGCCTCAACTAAACTAACTAAAAAAATTCTCCAATCAATAATTTTAAATAAAAAATAAAAAATATATATGACTAATAAGATTGGAAAAATACGATAAATTTTCATTGACTATATATTTGTCAAAATTTCAAATTTTTTAATTAAAGTTTGGTTGTCATTAATAACTTTTAGGTCCTTATTTGTTAAAACATCTTCTGTAATATCTAATTCCTGGTTTTGAAAATATCTTGATTGAGGAACATAACGAACAAAAAATTCACCTCCAGATATCATTCTTGCTACTTCTAATTTTTTACTTAATTTTTCTATTTTTTTTTCAATTAAAATTTTATCATCTAAAATTTTTAAACTTAATTCAAAACATAGATCTGTTGGTCTTACACCTAGCATTAATGTTTTTCTTATTGTTCCTTTTAGCCAATGAGCCCAGTTGGACTTCCAGCCAATCAATATTAGTATGATTCTAAAAATAATAAATTTATATACATTAAAATATTTATTACCTGGTATATAATTAAATTTACCTTTTACTTCAAAACCATTTTTACTGGTTTCAATAAAATGCATAGGGTCAATCCACTGTGTAGTAATTTGCTTTTTATTTGTTAGCTCTCCTATTAAACCACAATCATTAAAAATTAATTTTCCACTAATTTTATCAAATATCTTTATTACACCACCTTTAGCTAGATTTGCTATAATATATCTGTTGTGACTGGATTTTATCCAAATTTTTGCTTTATCAATATATTTATGACAAACATCTAGCTCGTAAGGTAATTTAGGTAATTCATTTTTAGTTTCGTAATAATCTATGAAACTTTGTAGCAGCTCAGGAACTCTATAAAACATATATCTATCTGACATAATTTCTGGAGGTACAAGCTTGTCATGGGAAAGAGCAGATAACATTTTTGTTTTAATTGATGAAGCTATAGGAATCTCCTTTGAGAATATTTCAAATCCATGTGTATAAAAATGAAGAGTATTTCTGCTACCTATGCTTCCAGCATAAAAGCCATTGGGGTAAACAAAATAAGAACAAGTTTCTATAGACTTTCTACATACTTCCAAAATTTCAGAATCTTTATTATCCTGATAAATTTTTCCCAAAAAAGAAATAGTTGCCGATAAATATCCAGGATCTATTCCATCATACTCTACAGACCAACCCTCATTTGAATTATGATAACTTAAGAAACCTTTCCATAATTTTTTATAACCATCATATAATTTTTCATCTCCAATAAGCTTATAAGCTTTCCAAACTGCTAAACATGCCATTGCATGATGATTTGCCAGATGGTCTTCCTCTGACTCTCCTTTAGATATGAAATTTGAAGCAAGATGAATTGTAGCTTTTATTCTATTAAAAAAATCTTTTGGTATTTCGTTTTTAATTAAATTTAAAGTTTCAGTACTTGTAAAAGTTGTAAAAGCAGTGGGTCCAACCCATCCTCTTTCATTGGGATAAAATTCATCAAATGAACCATCTTTATGCTGTATAGAAGACCAAAAATCTAAGCCTGCAATAATCCAGTCTAAAATTTTTTTTTTATTGTAATAAATATTTCCTGGAAAATTATATTTATACACTAAAGCTAGTGCCTGAATTCCAAATTGCCTAACTGCGTCTGGAAAATCACTTGTTTTATCTAACCAAAAATCTCTATGACAACATCCATATGTTGGTGAAAATGGATTTCTATCCATATTACCTAAAATTCTTGGAATTTGTGATATGCTTTTCTTTGCATAATAATCTCTCAATATCATTTTTTAAATACTCTCTTTGTAATTTTTTAAGTTAATCATAAAAAAATTTATCTTCTATCTAAATGTTCTAAAAATTTCTCAAAACTAGAGACAAAAGATAAAGATACTAATAAATACAAGGGTGTTAAATGAAAAAGTTGATATCTATTGGGTTCTCCTCCAATAAAAATACTACTATGAAAGAGAAGAGATAAAATTGAAATAATATAAGTTAATTGTAAAAAATTTTTATATTTTTCTAAAAGTTCATTAAAGAAAAAAATTATTAAAATATATATTGTAAATAAATAAAAGATTAAAAATAGATTATGATTAAAACTATAAGACTCTCTTATAAATGTTAATTGATAGATCAATTTTTTAAAAAATAAAGAATAGTAATACAAAGTCTCTGAAATTATATTATCAGAAATTGAAAATTGATTATAAAAGTCATTTTGTGTATAATAGACATCATAATAAATTTGACCACTTTGAATTAACTGTAATGCATTTTGAAAAATATTTATTCCATCAAATCTAGTAAGAATATAAACCAAAAAAGGATATGAAATTATATATAAAACTGCCAAAATGCTTACTAGTTTAAGGATATCTATTTTTTTATAAGATAAGTAAAATAAACAAATAATGACAAATCCTAGATTTATAATTCCTTGCGGCCTAACAAACATGGAGATTATTGAAAAAAATAAAGCGATTAAAATATAATATGTTTTGTTTGTATTTAAACTCTTGCTAACAAAATAAAAAATTAATGAAAAATTAAACAAAAAATATATGTCTGGAAGTTTTCTGAAACACCATATCCAATTAGCTTTATAAGAGAAAAAAATTAATAAAAAAATTATTATCATAATATTGCTATATTCATAGTTAATGCTTTTTAAAAAAAAATACATAGACAAAAAAAGAAGTATCATATTCAGCAAGTTAGAAGTTATTGAAAAAGATAACTCATTAGAAGTAATTTTTTGCAGAAAACCAGTTATTAACTTTACAATAAGATGAGTATCAAAATAATTTACTTTATTAAGTTCAAAATTTAAAATTTGATTAATAATTACAATTCCTTCAGGTTTAAAACCTTTTAAATAATCATTAGAAGATAATTTATTAAATAGATCAAAATTTATTAAATAATAAAATAAAAATAGAATAAAAAATATACCTAATAATTTTTCACAAGATAAGCTTTTATTTTTAAAAAAATTGTAAATCACTAAGTTAGTTTTTATTATTTCTTTGATTAAAAATTTTATCTACAATTTTTTCAGATGGCTTATAGTCATTTACGATTTCTTTGAGAAAATTTAATATTTCAATTACATTATTATCTTTAATAAGAAGTTTTAAATTCTCTAATTTTGACTCAAGACTTTCCCATGAAATATATGGATCATTTGCTTTTTTAATTCTTACATGTTTGGTATCTTGAAGTTCTTTTCCAAGTAATAATTCTTCATATAATTTTTCACCAGGTCTTAAACCAATATTAACAATCTTAATATCTCCATCAGGGTTTTTTTCATCTAAAATTGATAAACCAGATAACTTGACCATTTTGTGAATTAAATCTATGATTTTTACAGATTTTCCCATATCTAATACGAATATATCATTACTCTCTGCTAAAGCTCCAGCTTGAATAATTAGCTGAGCTGCTTCTGGTATTGTCATGAAAAAACGCGTTACCTCTGGATGTGTCAGTGTTATTGGTCCTCCTTCTCTAATTTGATTTTTAAATTTAGGTATTACAGATCCAGAAGAGTCTAAGACATTTCCAAAACGAACTATTGAAATTTTTGTTGATGAATTACTATTTTTATCAATAAGTGCTTGGGTACATAGTTCTGACAAACGTTTACTCGCACCCATTACGTTTGTCGGGCGTACAGCTTTATCTGTAGATACAATTACTACATTTGAAATATCAAATTTTATTGCAAAGTTTACTACATTCAAAGTTCCAAAAACGTTATTGTCAATTCCTTCGGAAATATTTTCCTCCACTAATGGAACATGTTTATAAGCTGCAGCATGATAAAGGGTGTCTGGTCTCCACGTATTTATGATACTACTTATTTTTTTTTCATCTTTTACAGATGCTAATAAAGATATAACTTCAGTATTTTTTTTATCTTTTGACTTTGACTGAATGCTCTCTAATTCAGATTGAATTTTATATAAAGCAAACTCGTTAGTATCAAGCAGTATAATTTTTCTTGGATTAAGTTTAAATATTTGACGAGTTAATTCAGATCCTATTGATCCACCAGCACCTGTTATTAAAACAACTTTTAAATCTACGTTTTTATTTAATAATTCTTTATATGGTTCAACTTGTTCTCTTCCTAATAAATCTTCAATTTCTAAATCTTTAATATCAGAAATGGTCACACGTCCATCAACTAGATCTGATACACTTGGCAATGTTTTTACACTAACTTTATGTTCATTAATCTTATCAATAATTTGCATTCTTTTATTTCTACTTATTGATGGAAGTGCTAAAAATACTTGAGATATATTTTTTGTTTTAATTAACTTTTGTAAATCATTTGGAGAATAAATAGTTTTACCACCTAGCTTTTGTCCACGAAGTTTAATATCATCATCTATAAAACCCATAACATTTAATTCATTCCCACTATCTAAAATTGACAATAATTGACTTCCCGCACTTCCTACGCCATATACTAGAGCGTTTGGTACTAATGTTTTATGAATTTGTGTTGGTGAAGTCACGTTAAGCATGTACTGAGCAATTAACCTCGAGATACAAATTGCTAAAAATAGTATCAAAGGTTGAATAATGCCTATAGTTCTTGGAACATTTTCAATTCCATAAACTGTGACTACTGAAAAATATATTAGACCATAAACAAATATAGCGAATGACACAGGGCCAGTTGCAACTAATTGGTTATTATAACGTATCATTGACCTATACAATCCTGAAATCCAAAATACAGTTATAGAAAGAAACAAAGCTAAAATTGTTACTAATAATTTATTGTCCTCTAAATATATAAATTCACCTAATCTAATATAAAATGCTAACCAAGTTGATACTACGCATAGCGCAGAATCAATAACAATTAAAAGTAACCGCTTAGCATGTCGCGGTAATGCTGATAAGTATTTAGATAAATTTTGTGCTGCATCTTTCATTAAATAAATTTCTATTTGCTTTTCTCAAGACGATCAATTTTATTTTTTAATTTTATTATTCGTTGAACACGAGAATTTGAGAAAATTTTTTCTTTTTCAAATGGAATGACCATATTTTTTTTTCTTTTTCCAATTATTTTATATTTAGTTGATGGCTCTTCTAAATCTTGAATATGAATTTCAAGGTATATTCTATTCATTTTACTAAAATTTTTTTTGGACTCATGCCATAAACTTGAATGCATAATCAATATATCTCCCACATCTAAAGCTGGACAAATTTTATTAAATTTTTTAGTTACTTCATCTGAAATTTCTCCTACATCTCCTAAATAACCAAATTTATGTGTAAATGGGTAAACTATCATTCCTCCATTTGTTTTGTCATTTTTAGTTAAAGATATAAATAATGAGTATCTATCAAAAGATCCAAATTGGTAACCAGCATCTTGATGACAAAATACTGGTTTTGAATTAAATTCATCTTTTTTTACTATTCTAAAATAGTCTGAACCCACATTACCATCAAAAAAATTTTTAACAATTTTTTTCAATTTAGGTTCTTTATAAATTTTTTTAAATAAACTAATCTTATCAATTTTAAATTCTACTAAATGATTCTTAGTTTTATTTAACTTTTTTTTAGAAACTTCTGCTAAGAATTTTGTTGTATATTTTTCTAATGTTTTATTATCAAAAACGCTTCTTACAACAAAGAAACCTATTTCATTTAAAATTTTATGATTTACTTTTTTGTCACTAAATAATTTTTTTTTTATTAAATTATTATTCTTATCAAAAAAATTAAATGTCTTCATTTTTTAAGCTATTAATTAAATAAATAATTTTTAATATACCTTTTTAGATTATATTTTGTTTTTTTAGTTTGAAAAAAATATCTTAAACATATCTTAACAAATCCAAAAATTGATTGTTCATAAAAAGAGTTTTTTGGGAGTATGTCACATCGTATTGCAATTCTATCAATCTTGGCATCATTTGTTTTATGTATTACATCAGCTTTCATAATTAAAAGATCGTTCAATTTTAATTTTGGTACAACTTTATTTTTTTCAAGGTCAATATTCATTTTCCAGCCTTGTGTAAAATCATTATAATCATCCAATGCATACCAATCATTTACCTTCGTCTTTTTAGAAAATCGCAAGTTAAACCATTCTTTGGTGTCTCTCTCAACCTTTCTAAACCTAACAGCACCTCTATTTTTTATGTTTTTATAAGTTTTGAAATCTTTTTTTTTTAATATGTTGTATGGAATAATGGCTACATTAGAATCTTTAGAATTTGATTTTAAAACTGGCATATAACAAATAAGGTAATTTTTATGGTCATTATGAAAATAGTAGGTAAAATGATCTATATGCCAATTTAAAACACCACCTGGCATTACTTTTGGATCCTTATTAATATCAAATGGTTTGATTAATTTTTTTTGTGAATTGACAGATTTTTTTATCCTTATGGAGGCATAACAAAATTTTTTTTCACTAATAAGCAATTCTTTATTAAATAAATTTTGTGAAACTTTTTTTATTTTTTTTCCAATTTTTTCATAGTAAATATTATCCAATCCATGAATAACTCCATCTACAAATTTTTCTTTTTTATTGAGATATTTTAAAAAATTCTTATTTATGTCAGAGTCTTTTAAAAAGTTCCTTACTATGAAATAACCTTTATTTTCGAGATTTTTAGAAATTTTATTATAATTTATATTCATTTTATTAAAATTTTTTAATTAATAAATTACCATTATAAACACCAGGTTTTTTAATATCTGATAAAACAGTAGATCCTGGTGAAATTACAACATTATCACAAATATTAATATCATTAGAAATGAAACTTTGTCCACCTATTACAACATTTTTTCCTATTTTAACATCGCCTGAAATTGTAACATTACACCCCACATTACAAAAGTTTCCCATTTTTGTATTATGTCCAATAGAACTACCAGTTAAAATGAAATTACTAATACCTAATTTAACATCATTGCATATCATTGTGTGTGGCTCAATAATTGAACCTTTGCCAATTTTATCAGTATATATTTTACTTCCATTAAAAATAATATTTGAAAAAAAAAAATTTTTTTTTTTTAAAAATTTATGAATCTTTTCTCTTAATTTAACATTGCCTATAGTAATATTATAATTAGTATTTTTTTTAAATTTTTTAAATTTTTTAATAGATAATCTTAACTTATCATCAACTAGAGTTGGTTTAATTTTATACTCATTATCTTTTAAAATAGAAAAGATTTGCTTTCCATATCCACCAGCACCAATTAAATATATAGGTGAAAATAATTTCATTTAGATAAAGTAAATCCGCCGTCAACAACTATTGTTTGACCTGTTATAAAAGATGATTTTGAAGATAATAAAAAAATAATTAAATCTGAAATTTCTTTTGGATGAGCATACCTTTTGCCAAGAGGATATTTTGCTTTATCAATGTTTTTAAAATATTTATCTTTGACTAAGCTTGAAGCAATAGGTGTCTCTACCATCCCTGGTGCAATTGCATTAACTCTTATAAGTTTACTACTTAATTCTTGCGCCAGCGCTTTTGTCATTCCAGTTAAACCAGCTTTAGAAATTGAGTAGGCATAATGAAAGTTAAAAGCCATTTGAGTACCGCTTATAGAAGATACTGTTACTATAGAAGCCTTATTATTAATCTTATTTTTTTTAACAAGTGTGGCAATAAATTTTGCAGTTTGAACTAAATTAATATTTATAACTTCATCAAATAATTTACTATTAAAGTCGGATAATAAATTATACTTAGCAATTCCTGCACTTAAAACTACAAAATCTAACGTTGGAATTTTATTGAAATCAAATGTTTTTAAACTTTTATTGAAATCAAGGCTTATAAAATTTATTTTTTTTTTTATTTCGTTTTTTTTAATAAAGTCTTTAATTTCTTTAAAGTTTCTTCCAACTAAATAAAATTCGTAATCTTTTTTTATTATATTTTTAACAAAGTTTAATCCAATTCCTGAAGTAGCACCTGTAATTAATATTTTTTTTTTCAAAACTTAATAATATTAAAAATTTTTGTGTTCTTAAGATCAACAACAACTGCTGACATTGATAAGCCAACTCCAAAGCCACATAATAAAGAGAGTTTATTTAGTTTTTTATTTGCAAAATTACTACAAATTGTGATCGGTATTGTTGCTCCACTGGTATTTCCATATTTTTTCAAAGAAGTGGGAAATATATATCTTTTAACATTTCCATTTATTTGGCTAGCTATATTATCTTGAATCATTTTATTTGCTTGATGCAAAAAACAATATTTTATATCTAAATTTTTAGATAATTTTTTTATCATTTCTGGGACATTGTTGATTGCAAAACTAAATATATTAGGACCATTTAGGTTTATATTTACATTTGATCTAATATTTTTTTTTTCATCTTTTTTTTCAATAATTTGAAGTTTTGAAATTTTATTACGACCTGATAATGAATGAGAAGGTACAATTATATCTTGAAAACCTTCACCATTAGAAGAATAGTCAAAATAAATTTTTTTTTTACTTTTTTTATTATTTTTAATAGCAGTTACACTGCCTGCGTCTCCAAACAAAAGATTTGTAACTTTATCCTCCTTATTTACAAGTTGAGTTGTGACATCACCAACTGCAAGTAATCCTTTACTCAAATTTAAACTTTTCATTAATGATGAGATAACTATTAAACCATGAGTATAACCTGAGCAGCCTAAATTAATGTCTAGTACAAGTGATGTTTTTTTCAAGTTTAGTTTATCTTGAAGAATTCCAGAAGTGGCTGGTGTTAAGTAATCAGGTGTTTGGGTTACAAAAATTAAAATATCAATTTCTTGAGGTCTCCATTTAAGTTTTTTAAGAATGTGTTCTGCTGATTTTAAAATTAAATCAGACGTACATGTATCTTTTTCAGATTTAGGTCTGCTTTCAATCCCGATAACTTTAATTATTCTAGAAATATCTTTGTGATTTTTTAGATTTTTGTTTGAAACAATTTTATTTGGAATACAGCACGAAATCCCTGCTAATTCTATACCATCAAGGCTATTGTTCATTAGTCTAAAAGTTTAATAATATCAGAAATTGTTTTTGCTTGAGCTAATTTTAAACCATCAACTTCTTTTTTATAATTTATTTTTGCTAAATTTATAATTTGTAAAATTATGATTGAATCATATACTTTTAAGGTTGATGTTTTATCATTTTCTTTTAAATTTTTCTTTTCCAGAATTTTTTCTAGATCATTTAAAATTTTGTTAATTTTTTTGCTCATTATATTTATATTGTTATGAATAATATTATTAAATCATAATATTTCTGATAATTCAATATAAATTTTTAAACTTTAAATTAAATCATTTTTTACAAGACGAGGCTCTTGATGAAAATCTTTTTTTGAAGAATTAAAAATTTTTACAAACGTTTTTAAAGTAATTTTAAAATCTAAAAAAAAACTTAAGTTTATGTAGTATTCTTTGTCTAGCCTGAATTGCATCTTCCATTTAGATCTTTGACTTATATTAGAAATTTGTGCAAGGCCAGTTATTCCAGGTTTACATTTAGACCTTGGGTGCCTCCTGAATTCTTTGATTTTTAAATATTTTTTTATTAATGGTCTTGGGCCTACAAAGCTAATATCGCCTTTTAAAATATTAAATAATTGTGGTAGCTCGTCTAAACCTGTAATTCTTAAAAAAGACCCAAATTTAAATAGTCTTTTTTTACCATTAAAATTATGACATTCTTTGTCTATTAAAGTTTTAAACTTAAGCAAAGTAAAAACCTTATTTTTATATCCTCCTCTTTTTTGATAAAAAATCGGTGAACCTATCAAATAAAACAAATATAAATAAATTATTAAAATAATGGGTGACAAAATAAATAAAATAAAAAAAGCAAGATTAAAATCTAAAATATTTTTAAAATATTTTTGATACATCTATTAAATTAGTTGTCTTAATGTCTTATTTATTTTTTTAATTTCTATCGTAATTGATCTATCTGATAAATGTGGATTAATAGGAAACATTAAACTTCTTTTTCCCAACTCTTTGGTATTTTTTAATTGTTCCTTAGGTCCTAATTTCAGACTTTGAAATATTTTTTCTAAATAAATTTCAGGACAAGCTCCTACACCACATTGAACTTTGTTATTATTCAAACTTAGTAAAATTTTATCACGACTAAATTTTGCAATATTAACGTATAAATTCAAACGATAAAAAGCATTCACAAAATAAGTATTGCTTTTATTGTTTAGATTATTTTTATAATTAAAATTTATTTCTTGAAAAAAATTATTTTTACCAAAAAAATTTTTTAAATTTTTGATATATAAATTTGCTATTTTATTTCTTTTTTTAATTTGTTTATCTAAGTTTTTAAGCTGATACCTACCTAAGGAAGCTTGCATTTCTGTCATTCGGTAATTAGATCCATAATATTCATGCAACCATTTAAAATTTTTTGTTTTATTTTTATTTGTGGCTTTAAAATAATTTTTACCATGATCTTTAAACGACCAACAAAATTGCCATATTTTTTTATTATTTGTTGAAATCATTCCCCCCTCTCCTCCTGTAGAAATTATTTTATCCTGACAAAAAGACCAGGTTGATACATCACCAAAGCTACCAACTGATTTTCCTTTATATTTAGCTCCATGAGCTTGAGAACAATCCTCAATTAAAAAAAGTTTTTTTTTTTTTACAAATTTTATTATTGGAGTTATGTCACAAGGTAGTCCGTTTAGATGAACTAATATGATTGCTTTAACTCTAATATTAAAAGCATTTGAGATTCCATTAATATCTAAATTACCATTTTTATCGATATCAGCAAAAACAGGTCTTAATCCCTGGTTTATAACACAGCTCGCAGAAATTATAAAAGATCTGGGTGTAACAATAACCTGATCTCCAGTTTTCAGATTTAATGATTTAAGGGCAATTTCTAATGCTACGCTACCATTGGATACTGCAATAGAATGCTTATTTCCCACATATTTTGAAAATTCTTTCTCAAAATTTTTACATTCATTTCCTGTCCAATAATTAGTTTTATTTTTTTTTAAAATATTTGTAACTTTTAATATTTGATTCCGATTATACATCATATGAAATACTGTTTAAATAACATTATTTATTTTAACTTTAATAAGTTAAAATAAATAGTCGATTTATACTTTAATATCAAATTTATTAATCAATTACTCAGTTCATATTTTATTAAAAAAAAAATCTAAAGCCTCATTAAGATGTCTTTTCTTTGTCGCAGTAAAGATAATACCTCTTAAATTAGGGATTTTTTCACAAAACTTGAGAGCTTTATTACTGATTACAAAATTTTTTTTTAAATTAATAAATGGTCTTAAAACAATATTTATTTTATTTTTTTTGCTAACTTTTATCGCACTCTTTAAAAAATCTGTTTCCATATAATTCCAATATATTATTAAGCCACTTAAATTTGATAATTCAATTACTAAATCACCAAATTGCTTTGTGTATGGAAAACAACATACTTTATATTTTTTAAAAACTTTATTAATTTCTTTTTTTTGACTTACAAATTTTCTTATTCTTTTTGAGTCTTTTTCTTCACTTCTCCACATCCACTGAATAATTTCAATTTTACCAGGTAACATTAATTTATAAAAATCTAATTTTGACTCAAATCTTTCTTTTGAAAATTTTCTTTCATTAAAAGAAGGCTCTCCTAATTTAATAATATGATTAAAGGTTATATTTTTTTTTTCTCTAAGCCTTCGAAGTGATTCTGTTAAAAGAGGAAATGTTTTATATTCTATTGATGAATGTAGATGTCTTACACCTTTTTCATGTAAATTTTCAAAAAATTTTACCCAATATAATGGATTGTTAGAATGCTCTAACATTCTCATTGTTCCCCAAATTGGCAAACAATCCATCTAAAAATTTGGTTGGTAAGAAGCCTTCCATAAAAATCTTTCAGAGTCTTTTTTAGCACTAAAAGAGTGACGGCCATGAAGAACTTGATCATCTTTCCAAATAACTGCTTCACCTGGATTTAATTTTATTTTTAACAATGGCACATTAATTTTCTCTTTTTTTTCAAGAGTTATTAAATATTCGAATAATCTTTTTGAATTTTCTATTATTTTATTTGAATTAATTTTGCTTACACAATAATAGTTAAAATTTACTCTTAATATATTTTTTTCATAATAAAAAATTTTATCATTCCTAATATCTCCAGATCTTTCATGTATTACATTTTCTGAAATTACAAATTCATAAAGATCTTTGTTGGTCGATTTTAAATCATTTAAGATATTTTGAGCATTTACAAATATAGTTTCACCACCAATAGCCGCACTAGAGACACAAGCCATGATTGATGATGAGTAATTTGGGATATAACTACCATCTGTATGGAAAGGTTGAGCTATTGTTGCATGTCTATAGGCATTTTTTATAGAGGAGTCGTTTCTAACTTCACACCAGGCCTCACCTGTTCTGCCTTTAGATCTATCTTTTTCTCTTCCATCCTCAGCAATATAAAGAAAAGTACCAATTTCAGAAAAAAAATCATCATAAAAATTTTTTATCTCATTAGCACCATTTGCTATTGATATAAGTTTAAAAACTTTATTATCTTTATTTTCCCAATCTAAAATTAAATTATTTAGACAGGATTTTTTGCTTTGATTATTTAAAATATATTCTTTTATCATTATCTATAAAATTCATTATATACAAAAAAATTTGTTCTTATAAATAAAAAAATTATCACCGGTATACACCAGGCGCTATTTTTTCAATTAAGTGAAGATTACCATCCTTTGTCGCAATAAGAACATCTTCTAATTGTTTCGCAAGAAGATCTCGATCAAAATAATTCTTAGCTAACATTTTAGATGTTTTTCCAGCTGCTTGGAGCCAATCTTTATTTTTCATTACATTTTCCAATTCTTCTGCAACAAGATTCATTGGTTTCCCATGCATACATAATCCACAATTATTAAATGATATTAAGTCTTGCATCCATCCACCATGATTTAAAAAAATTGGTTTCCCTGCAGCTAAAGCATCAAAAAATTTATTTGCTGAGTTTGCCCATGTTTCCTTTACATCCATGACAAAATTAGCACACATTGTTGCTGATGAAAAAATTTCTGATATATCGCTCTTTGGTATTGAGTTTTCAAAAAATATATTAACTTCAAATACTTTTTTTAATTTGGCTTCATTAATTAGATAATTTCGTTCGATACCATCCCCTATCAACAAAATTTTAACATTAGAATTTATTTTTTTTAATGCTTCAGCTAATCTTATTGCATATTGTAAATTATTTATTCTTCCAAAAGTTCCAGCATAAACTAATAAAGGATTATTATTAAGCCAAGGTCGTCTTTGTCTAAAATTCATTTCAAGTTTTTGATTATATTCAAAATTTTTTAAATCACAGCTATTTGGAATTACTGCAATTTTTTTATGACTGATATTTCTAATAATTATTCCCTCTTTCATTGAGGGGGAAAGAGCGACAATAGATTTAGCGTATCTATATGTTAAATATTCTAAAGCATTAGTTATAATTTTTAAGATTGGATTTTTTATAATATTTAAGACAATTGGAATTTTAGGCCATAAATCACGAACTTCAAATACCATTGGAACTTTTTTTTTAAATGCTGCATAGATTGCAGGTAATGAAATTGTAAGTGGAGTGCTGGTGGCATATATTATATCTGTGTCAATGCTTGCAGCTTTTTTACTACTCTTTAAAGCAAAAATTAAAAATGCTTTGATACGATCTTTATATTTCATATGATTTGAATAAGGTAATGGAAGCCAATGAATTTTAATTCCACATTCCTCAGTTTCAATCCAATTTTTTCTATCATCAGGATTTGTCCAGGTTGTAATCATATTCACCTCATGACCCATCTTTACTAACCTTTTAGCAAATTCATAAGATCTTGTACCACCACCACCTGGCATATTTGGTGTAATAAAATATTGGTGAAGATAAGTAATCTTCATTTACTTTAAGGATGCGTACATGCCTGTATAAAAAGTAAGTGAGAGCAGGAGACCAAAATTAATAAACCAGAAAATTATGCTATACGTTTTGTTAAGATAAAATCCAAAAATTAAAATATACGGTATTAACATCATCATGCAAAATCTTTCATATTGCCAATTATATCCTAAAAATAATAAAACTAGTGCAATAAACGAAAATATATATAGATAAATATTTACTGGATTGTTTTTTAACATTTTAAAATTATAAGTAAAAAATATTATATAGGACGTGTTAATCATTAAAAATGGCAATCTAAAATCACCTTGAATAATTCGACTTCCACCCTCTAAAGGAGGAGAATATATATTTAATAGAAAAAAAATTAAAATACTTATTACAATAGACACAGCCAAATAAACTAATTGCAATGGAAAATCCCCTTCAAAAAATCTATTTACATATAATAAAAACAACATCGTAAAATATATGATAAAATAAAAAGGGCCTGCAGTATGAGTAAATACTGCAAAGATTAAGAATATTAATCCTAAAAGTTTTCTATCTTCAATATATGATGACATAAAAAGGAATATAAACGACATGCTAAGACCTTGTCTCATAGCGTTAGATGTAGACATTATCACTGGCCAAGTATGTATTGCCATAATAAATATTAAAGCAAAATAGTAATTAGATTTTATTTTTTTAAGGCTTAAGATAGATCCCAATAAAAATCCAGTACTAAGGGAAAGAATAAAACTTGTTACATAAACCCCAACATGAGACCCAAAAATTGTCAATGTGCTAATTCTCCAACCTAATTGGTCTCTATACAAATGATTCCAATCTAAATTAGATTTAAAATATGCTGCATACCAATCATTTCCAAATCCATAAACTCCTGAACCCACTAAAAGAGAAAAAATTATTGAAACAAAAATAGAAATATTAATATATGCTTTTTTTGAGTTATTAGAAAAAATTAACATTTTTTAAACTATCATTTTTAAAATAACATTCATTAATTATTTCTAAAGAAAATATAAAGTGATTTCATTATTCCAATAATAAAGTAACTAACTTTAGCATAAAATGGTACTACTTTAACACTTAAATTAAACTTATTGATTATGTTTGAGCTTGATTTTTTACCGAAAAGTGTAAAAAATAAATTTTTAAAATTTCTTCTTTTTTTTAATAAGTTTTGTTCATTTGTATGAAGAAATACAATACTTGATGGACAAAGTAAGGTAAAATAGCCATATTTTTTAACTCTCATTGAAAATTCATCGTCTGCTCCATAGTGAGAAAATGTTTTGGCATCATAATTCCCAACTTGATCAAATATTTCTACTGGATGCAAAAGAGATCTACCAGTAAGAAAGTCTACTTCAATAGGTTCTTTATTTGTGATTTTATCTAAGCTCAAACCTTTATAAACATGTTTGGTAATATTTAAAAACCAACTTTTTACAATTGTTCCTGTTGTAATAATTGTAGTTTTGTCTTCAGCACTAACTGTTATAGCGCTCACTAAAACATTCCTATCTTTTTTTTCTGATATTCTAATTAGGTTTGAAATTGCATTTGGAGAAAGCTCGACATCATTATTAACAAGTAAAACCCAGTCTTTAGATTTGCTTACTTTAATTACGTGTTCAACCCCAAGAGAAATTGCTCCTCCCCAAAAAAGAGTGCCAGATCCATTTAATACTGTAATTTCTGGAAAATTTATTTTTAAATATTCACTTGTTCCATCTGTGGAACCATCATCAACCACAATAATATTTAATTCCTTAAAATTTATTTGCTTTTTTAAAGAGAGCAGACATTTATTAGTAAATTTTAATCTATTAAAAACAGGAACTATAACGTGAATCATTAATTAATTATTCTAAAATATTCATGAATTTTTAGGTTTAAGTTTTTTTTTACGCAAGAAAATTCCATCCATTTGTAATGATTGCCCTGTATTTGGATCCGTAAAACCTTTTTGGATTGCCCAAAGCATAAAACCTTTGGTATCTAAATATTCTATAATCTGTCTCCATAAGTATTGACCTTCATAAAGGGGGACCAGTGATAGCTCACAAATGATTCCTGAAACTTTATCAAGTGTTTTCTCAGCTCCATCAAATACTTTTTTTTCATAACCTTGAGTATCTACTTTTATAAATAAATTAGCATTCTTATCTAAAATTTCATTAATAATACTATCTAATTTAATAATAGGTACAGTTTCTGACCCAATGTAAACTGACTCTGGGCTTGCACTAGAATGTGATTTTAACATCGCTAATGCTGATGATGATACAGAGTTGCTAGAAATATTAAAATTGACACTTCCATCTTTATCTCCTATCGCGCATTGATCGTAGACTATCCAATCATTATCTTTTTTAGATAAATGAGTTAATTTTTTTCTAGCAGAACTTAATGGCTCAAAACTTATTATTTTTCCACAATATCCAAGATTTCTAATCTGTTTTGCAAATTGACCTTCGTTAGCACCAATGTCTAAAACTGTAGTTATATTTAAAAGATCTAAAACTTTTAATATTTGTTTTTCTGGACTATTAGCAGGATTATCTTTTGTTAAATTTAAACCTAATAGCTTAAAAATTTTTCTAATAATTTTTTTCATTATTCTTTTCATTTTTGTTTTATATACTTAGCAATATTGCTCTAATTATTTCCAACAATCTCTACGAGACTTGAAATTTTCAATAATTTTTTTAAGAATATAATAATTATTGTTATTTAATACTATTTCATCATATCTAAGTTTTCCTTTATTTATCAAATTATCACGCAATTCATTCGAGCTTATCAATTTTTTTAAATTTGAAACAAGGCTTTTTGGATCATCTAAATCTAATAATAATGCTGCTTCTTTTACTTGATCTCTTAACCCTTTCAAATCAGAATATAGGACTGGTGTATTTAGTTTAAATGCTTCTAGGGGCGGTATATTTGTTGGGCCAAAATATGTTGGCATAACAAGTGCTAATGACTGTGAGTATAAGTAGGGCATTTCCTCATTTGGCACAAACCCTATGAACCTAACTTGGCTCTCAAGATTAAACTTCTTAGTCATATCTTTTATATAAGATAAATTTCCTTGGTCCGATCCTGAAAAAATTGCACCTAATGTTATTGAACTTTCATTTTGTAAGATATTTAAAGCTTTAAGGATATAAATATGATTTTTGTGCGCCCAAAACTGTGCTGGATAAAATATGTAATCATATTTTAAGTCATATTTTTTTTTAATATCTATGTATTTATTTTCTATTTTATCAGTTATTTGAATTTTTTTTGATTGAATTGAGATAGCTGGTCCAATTGGTAAAACATGAACTCTATCATCATCAAGTCTATATCTATAAATAGCATTTTTTTTTCCAAGATTTGACTCTACCAAAACTGCAATTGCTCTAGGTAAGTTTTTTTGAAATACAGCTTCTCTAAATTCAAAGGTACGGTTATTTTTAACTTCAGGAAACTCTGGGTTATCTCTGTGACATAAATCAAATAAAGTATAAATATAATTTATTGAATTAACATAACTAGCATAAGTACTTTGTGAAACAAAATAAATTAAATCAATATTATTTGATTCTAAAAATTTTTCAATATGGTTTTTTTTAAAAAATAAATTAATTATTCTATAAATTAAAACAGAAGATGTTTCTCTAAAATGCATCCATATACGTGAAAAAATATTTGGCGCATATAAAAAACATTTCAATCCATATTTTTTTAATACTTTTAAATTTTCTTTTTTGGTTGTGATTATTTTAACATCAATTTCGTTAGAAATTAATCTTGTAGCTAAAAATATATTATTTAAAGATTGTTGAAAATTTCCTCCTACTTCAATTTTATGATCAAAAAAAACAGCTAATATAAATTTTTTCATTTAAATTGGGATATTGATATCTCTTATTATAATATTCTAAAGTTTCAACTATACCCTACTTAAATAGAGAAATCTATATTATAAATATTGTCTATAAGTAAATTTATTTATTACTAAATTCTATTTCTGTAATTTTTTGAATGCAAAAATTGTGCAGTTGGTATCAAGAAGTTTTTTTAAATTATAATAGCTAGAGCTATAATCAAAATTTATATTATTTAAATATTAATGATATCAAATATAACTAATTGTATTAGTATGTGTGTTAGATGTTATTAAGTTTAAATCTAAATTTACATATATATTTAAAAAAGCAATAAGTGTTTAAAAAATTAAATAACTTTTTAAATTGTCAAAATTTAGATTTATGGTATTTATAAATCAACTCTTCTAATATTAAAAAATTAAGTTGATCTTATGAACAAAATTACTTGCCGATTATGCTCAAGCAAAAATCTTTATAAATTTCTAGATTTGGGACTACATCCACCATCTGATCAATTCTTAAACAAAAAGCAAATTAACAAAGAAACTGTATTTTATCCTTTGGCAGTGAATACATGTAATTCTTGTGGATTTAAACAGCTCACACATGTAGTTGACCCAAAAATTTTATACCAACAAGATTATCCTTATGAATCGTCTTTAACACAAGTGGGATTGAAACACTTTTACGAATTTGCTTTATCAATTAAAGATAGATTTAAACTTAACTCAAATGATTTAGTGATTGATATTGGTAGCAATGTAGGTGTTCTATTAAATTCATTTAAATCGTTAGGAACAAGAGTATTAGGGGTAGACCCAGCAGAAAATATTTGCAGGATTGCAAATAAAAGAAATATAAAAACTTTAAATAGTTTTTTTGACTCTGAAATTTGTGGTTTCATAAAAAAAAAATATGGTAAAGCTAAAGTAATTACTGGAACAAATGTATTTGCACATATAGATGACTTACCTGAGCTATTTAAAAATGTAAAAAAAATTTTGCATAAAAAAGATGGAATATTTGTAATTGAGGTTCCTCATTTTTTAAATTTATTAAATGATTTAGAATATGATACTATTTATCACGAGCATTTATCTTATATAACTATTCAACCCTTAATAAAATTTTTAAAAAAAATAAATTTAAAAATATTTAGAGTTGAAAAAAAAGATATTCATGGTGGTTCGATAAGAATTTTCATTTCTCATATAGATAGTTTTAAAATAGACAAATCTGTAAATCAAATATTAAAGCAAGAAAGAAAATCAAATTTAAATAGTTTAAAAGTTTTAAATAAATTTTCAGAAAATGTTAAAAAAAACAGGCTTGATATAATAACTTTGATAAGTAAGTTAAAATTGAAGAAGAAAAAAATTATTGTATTAAGTACGCCTGCAAAAGGAATGACATTACTCAATTATTGCAAATTAGATAAAGACTATATTGATTTTGCAACAGAAAAATCTAAGTTAAAGATAGGAAGGTTTACACCAGGAGGTAATATTCCCATATATAGTGATATGAGGATTCAGAAAGAAAAACCAGATTATGCTATAATTTTAGCTTGGAACTTTGCTAAAGAAATAATAAATAATAATAAATTATTCCTTAAAAATGGTGGAAAATTTATTACACCAATACCAAAAATTAAAATTATTAGGAAATAATTAATGAAAAAAATAAAAGCTAAAATAAACCACAAAGATAAAAGAGGTATAATTTCTGATCTAATTGAAAAAGAAAGAATTAACTCTATTACATACATAACGTTTTATAAAAATAAAGTTAGAGCTAATCATTATCATAAAAAAACAATACAGTGGAATTATGTGATTTCAGGAAAAGTAATGTTTGTCTCTAAAATTAATGGTAAAATTAAAAAGATAATCGGAAAAAAGAATGATTTGGTTAAAATAGAAACTAAAGAGCATCATGCAATAAAAGCATTAGATTATTCAGAAATTTTAGTTTTTACTAAAGGTCCAAGAGGTGGAAAAGAATATGAAAGTGATACATTCAGATTAAAAAAAAATTTGATTGACTAAATTGAAGAAGATTATTCCAGTAAATAGACCTTTATTTTCTAAATTAGAAAAAAAATATTTAAATGAATGTATAGACTCCGGTTGGATTTCCTCCAGTGGAGGTTTTATAATCAAATTTGAAGAATCGTTTAAAAAAATTGTGTCTAGAAAATATTCGGTTGCTGTATCAAGTGGCACTGCAGCTCTAGATATTGCAATAAAAACTTTAAATTTAAATAAGGGGGATGAAATAATTGTTCCAAATTTTACAATAATTTCATGCCTAAATGAAATTATAAGGGAGGGGATTAAACCTATTTTTATTGATGCAGATCCTAATACATTTAATATTGATGCAGAACAAATTGAAAAAAAAATTACAAAAAAAACCAAGGCAATTTTAATTGCACATATATACGGCCTACCTGCGAATTTAGAAAAAATAATTAAGTTAAAAAATAAATATAAATTAAAATTAATTGAAGATTGTGCTGAGCAATTAGGACAAACTTATAAAAAAAAACCAATTGGCAGTTTTGGAGATATCAGTACTTTTAGTTTTTTTGCCAACAAACATATAACTACTGGAGAAGGTGGCATGGTTGTTACAAACAATAAAGCATATTTTAAAAAGTTTTTGGAACTAAGAAATATTTGTTTTAGTCTTAAAAAACCTAGATTTATACATGATGACATTGGTTGGAATTACAGATTAACTAATATGCAAGCTGCAATTGGCTATGCTCAATTAAAAAAATTGAGTTTTTTTATTCAAAAAAAAAGACAGATAGGATATTACTATTCCAAAGAGCTTAAAAAAATACGACATCTTCAATTACCAGTTTTATCAAATAAATTTTCAAAAAATATATTTTGGGTTTATTCATTAATAATTAAAAATAAAAATTTCAAGGCAATTAAATTAACAGAAAAGTTAAAAAAAAAAGGCATAGAAACAAGACCTTTTTTCTACCCAATGCACATGCAGCCCATAATAAAAAAACTTAGATTAATTAATAAAAGTGAAAAATTTCCTGTCTCAGAGCAAATTTATCAATATGGATTATATTTACCATCAGGAATTGGCAATACCTTTAAAGAAATAAAAGAGGTTGTAAGGCAGCTAAAAATAATATTTAAAAATTAACTATTATTAATTATACTTAGCTTTTTCTATTATCTAATTTTTTTTAACAAAACACATGGACCCCAAGTGTTTTCATTTATTTCTTTACCTGTTTTAAATTCTTCAGTTTCTAGTCTTTCGAAGCCACATACTTCACACATAATGTCAATTTCTAATAAGCTAAAATGGCGTACTGAGTGGGTTTCCTTAATAACATCAATTTTTTCATCTAATAAATTTTTTACATATATGCTATAATTTATATCAACTCTATTTTCGTTAGGCATATTTATAGGTTCAGCAATTCGAGTAATTTTTATTTCTTCATTTGAAACACGTTTTACTCTAACTAGTGGCTTGTGGGCATAAACTGCAGGTGAATACCAAAAATCAAAAATAAATAATCCATCTTTATTTAGATGGGCTGCAGCATTGTTAAAAACATTTTTTAATTGTTTATTAGTAATTTGATAACTCATAACATGAAACAAAGATAATACGACATCGTAAGTTTTTCCAGTTTTAGTATTTGCAATATCACCTTGTTGACATGTAAACCCAGAAACAGTTTCTGTTTTTGAAACCATGTTTGCACTCAATTCAATTCCATGTATTTTATAACCCAATTCTACTAGAATACGCGCATGTTTTCCGGTACCTGAACCAAATTCTAAAATATCCTTAAAATTTGCCCCATGTCGACTAATTAAACGATTTAGATATTTTACTTCTGCATTGTAATCTTTATCTTTATAGAGCAAGTCATAGTATTCACTATATCTTTCAAAAATTGATTTATTCATAAGATTGCTTCTTTAATAAAAATTATACATTACTGTAATATTTTTTAATATCAATATAATGTGACAAAATTTAGAAATTGATTTTAATTATTTGGCTAATCTTTCTTAAAACAAAATAAAAAACTCTTCTAGGAAAAATAAGCCAACGTCTAGGGAACCGAAGATCTCTACCACCAAATGTCCATTCAAAATCATAAGTATCAGCATCATAATTTGCTTCAATTAGTTTTGGATGATCAATTTTACCTAATGATCGAGTTTGAATATTGCTTTCTTGGTTATTTTTATTAGTTGTGTGAGTTGCATCTTCTCCATAGCCTATGTTGCTTACCAAATTTACATTGGGTAATATATTTAAACCACCATGATACATAATTTTTGCTTGAAATGGATAGGCCATACTATCAAAATCTGTTTCATGCATCATGTTATAGATTTTTTCCCAATATCTTCTCTCAATAATATTTGGAAACTTATTAATCCAATCGTCAGATATTTTCCATTCTGGCCAAAATTTAATTTTTTTATCATAAAACTTCCATGTCCTTCGCCAAGTAGCCCACCCCCATCCATGGAAGTATTTTGAAAAATAATAGGATGCCTCACCACGCTTAATTCCATTTTGAAAATTATCCCCACTAATTGTTGAAATTTTTTCAATATTTTTATATCGATTTAAAAGTGTCTCACAAAATAAAAAAAAGTCTGGATGAGGTAAATTATCATCTTCTAAAATAATACCTTGCTCTTCGTGTTCAAAAAACCAAGTAATTGCATCACTAACACCATAGCTGCATCCTAGGTTTTTTTTCTGAAAAAGAGTTTTAACTTCGCATGGCCAATCTACTGCTGTTGCTATCTCTCGAACTTTGGATACAAGTTTTTCTTCACCATCTTTTTCTGGTCTAGGGCCATCAGAAGCGACATACAATTTAGCAGGTCTTACTTTTCGAATTGCTTCAAAACTTTTAACAGTAAGATGTGGTCTATTAAAGACCAGAAAAAGAACAGCAGTTTTTAAAGGGCTAAAAATCATATCATTATTCACTAATAGAGATAACTACAAATTAAAATATTGTTTGTACCAATTAATAAATTTTAGATTACCATCATCGATTGTTGTATTTGGTTTATAATGAAAAATTTTCATTAGATCGTTGATATCAGCATCTGTATCTTTTATATCACCTGGCTGCAAAGGTAGAAAATTAATATTTGCTTTTTTTGCCAAAACTTTTTCAAGTGATTTTATATAATCCAAAAGTTCGATTGGTTGATTGTTTCCTATATTATAAATACACCATGGAGCTTTACTTGAGGCCGAGTCTGGTTTATCGCTATCCCATTTATTATTGGAAGATGCTGGCTTATCAATAACTTTTATTAATCCCTCAACAATATCATCAATATATGTAAAATCTCTTGTATGTTTTCCGTAATTAAAAACATCTATTTGTTTTTCTTCTAAGATTGATCTGGTAAATTTAAATGGTGCCATATCAGGCCTACCCCAAGGCCCATAAACAGTAAAAAAACGCAGCCCAGTTGTTGGTAGCTGATATAAATGACTATAAGCATGTGCCATCAATTCATTGGATCTTTTAGTAGCAGCATAAAGAGACAGCGGATGATCTGCGTTATCATGTTCAGAAAACGGCATATTAGTATTTGAACCATAAACACTAGATGTACTTGCATAAACTAAATGATCTACTTTATGATGTCGACATCCTTCTAGAATATTTGCAAACCCTACAATATTACTTTGAATATATGTAAATGGATTTTCTATCGAATAACGAACACCTGCTTGTGCTGCAAGATTAACTACACAATTTAGTTTACTGTTAAAAAAAATTTTTTCCAAATCTTTCTGATTAGAAATATCTATCCTACAATGTTTATAATTAGAGTGATCGATATGCCTTGCCAATCTAGCTTCTTTAATTTTAGGATCATAATAATCATTATGATTATCTATTCCAATCACTGTATCTCCACGATCTAACAACCTCAAAGTAAGTGCCGAACCAATAAATCCTGCTGCGCCAGTGACTAAAATTTTCATAATAAAGATGTCTCTAAAAATTTTGCTTTTTGTTTATAAATAATGCTCTACACCATGGAAAGTAGATATCTATCATTTCAAATCCATTATTTAGTAAATGGTTAGTTATAGTTGTCAAAGTTTGTTCAAGTTTTACACCTCTTTCGTATCCACCATCTACAGCTATATATTGACATATTCTCATTTTATCTCCTAATCCTTCTAATACCTCAGGCTCATATCCTTCTGCTTCAATTTTTAACAGTTTTATTTTATCTATATTCAATTCATCAATCAATTTATCTAATCTAATTACTGGTACATTAATAATTTCCGTATATTGTGATGGCTCTATAATAGAGGAGTCTCCCTCATCTGTAGATAAATAAAAAGGAAGGTTTCCATTAATATTACCTAATGCTTTATTAATTAATTTGGTTCTATTTCCTGTATTAAATTTTAATGTTTCAAAATCAGAAGGATTAGGTTCAATTCCTATATAATTCTCTGATTTAATAAAATTAGAAAGTTTAAACTTTAGATCTCCAAAATTCGCTCCACAATCAATAATAATATCATCATCAGAAAAAGTTATTTTGCCAAGACAATAACTTGAAAAGATAAATTCTGCTCTTTTTAATATTCCATTTCGATAAAGTTCAATTCCTCTTATTTTATTAGTAAATTTAAGTTTATTTTTTCCTTCTATAGCTAAAAAAAATTTGTTTTCTTTATTATAGTAAAATCTAACAGTAATCCCACGTAAATAATTAATAAAATTTTCTAAATATATGCTGGAAGAGTTTGAGCTTAAATTTGAATTATGAAACTTTCTAGCTAAAACTAAGTAAAATTTAGATATTAAGATCTTAAGGTATTTATACATTTGAATTATTTATTATAAAAAATATTTATAGTATAAAATGCTCTTCTTAAAAAAGCTACTACTATCGACAGCAATGGTCTAAATTTTTTTGGAATAATATGTTTAAAATTTTTAGTTGCAAATTTTGAAGTTGGAAATTCTATTTTTTTCAGATAATCTCTTGAAACTAAATTTGGATAAATTCCTCTTGAGATTAATGAATAACCATCCATGCCTTGATCGTCATCAATTGCAACAAATAGTTCTTTATTTGGAAGAGCATGCCAAATAATTGGTAAAACTTTATCATTTGATTTTTTCTCGAAATCAAATGGTAAATTTCTAGGCCATCGCTTTAAATATGGCTTAGATGTGTAAATAACTTTCATAAAAAAATCTCTTCGCATAATGCTTATTATTGCAATAGTATAAAAATCATTCTTTAATTCATTATGTATTTTTGAACAGGCATTAGAATCGATCTTAGTAACTGTAATATATTCGCCTTTTTTATGAGGGGTTAGAATTGCAAATCTATCTTTAACTTCTTTAGTCAAAAAAGAATACCAAAGTTGATCTACATCAAATTTTTTCATTTCTGCAATGCAGTTATTCAGGTTAGTAGGATTATCAACTAAAATATGGTCTTCTACCCATACAAAAATATAATTTGAAGTAATGCGACTTGCTATTATTTTGGTATCATAAAACCATCCTTTTCTAGATTGTAAATTAGATATACTAATTTTTTCTCCTAATTCTTTTTTTAAAAATTGACCTGCCTGATATTTGAGACGTCCTCTAATATTAATCACCCATTGATCTGGATTTGAATCTTTAAAAGAATAAAAAGAGTCTTTCATTCTTTTAAATCGTTCATCATTATCTATAAAGAAATTTGCAAAAATTGCTAAACTAGGTCGTTGCATATATAAATATTTTATATCTTATCTAATTCTTTTTTTAACATATCTTTGCCAAGGGCATATAAAAATAGTGAATAAGGATTGTGATGTAAAGCAGCAATATTTAAATAAATAAGTGCTGTCAAAGTTCTAACTTTAGTTAAAGAATAACCTTTCTCAATACACCAATCATTAAATTTATTTTCAGCTTCTATAAGAGATTGTTTACGGTGGAAATCAAATAATATTTGATTTCCTTTCCATTGTACAAAAAAATTATTTTTTTGAATTAGTTCATGAGAGACAATCATTCCATGTAAAAGTTTTGCTAAATCATAATAAATATCCCCAACTTGAAGACTGCCACCAAAATCTTGACGCCAATCTAAAAAAATAAACCTTTCTTGATTTGAGTCCCATAAAATATTTTCAAAATGAAAGTCTCCATGAAACCGGCCTGGACAACCTTGAGCTAAATTTTTCCAATCAACACGATTTAAAAGACTTGAAAGTTTTGGCATTTTAACTCCATTTATATCTTCTGTGTTATCCTGCTTTTTAAAATTTTTATAAAATTGTTTAATACGTTCTCTAGTTTTTTCATAATAAAACTGATGACATTTATTTTCAAAATTTTTTCTATCTTTTAATTTTAACTTTTTTTTTCTCCAAAATTTTTCACAAAATATTAAAAAATTATTAAATAATGGTAAATTTATTACATTTGAAAAAACTTGCCCCTTTACTTTTTTATAACAATACATATTTTTTTTTAAATCCAAAACTTCTGGTACAAAGTTTTTTAATTCTTTAGATCTTTGAAATCGATTTTCAATAAATTTTAAGTCTGTAGAAAATTTAATCACTCTTTTATTCACAAACCAAATAGCTTCATTTTCTTTCTCTAAAATATTTGGCTCATCTATCTCCTTATATGTTTCACGAGTAATAGCTAAAGTTTGTGGGGTTCCTGTATCATACCAATTAAATTCATGTGATTTAATTAATTGTTTTCCTAAAATTTTTTTAAAAGCATAAGCTTCACCTTGATCAATTACATCTTGATTACCTTCATTCATTGCACTCCAAAAGTTTTTGTAATCTTTCACACCTGCCAAACCTATATAAGCTTTTTCATTTTTTAAATTAGATTTTTGCTTTTCATAAATCTTGATTATGTTTCGATTTTTTACTACTAGTGTTCTATATGCTGATAAATCTTTTACATTAGAAAAACCCATCCAATTGTATTTAGGATTGGGTATTGGTTCTTTTACAAGTGTATCACAGGAAATAAATATAAAAGGCTCTTGAAGATATTGCTCACAACATAAGAGACTATGGCCCAATCCTGATCCATTTCCCTCAAAAGGATCTATATTTACAAAATGAAAAGTACGATCTGGATAAGCCAGCTCCAAAAATTCTTTAACCAATTCACCTTTATAACCTAAACCAATTACAAATTCACAACTGTTTGGAAATTGATCAATTAAATGAGATAAAATAGGTCTATTTGAAATACCTACAAGAGACTTATTTACATGTTTAGTTAATTTTTCTAAGCGCGCACCAATTCCTGCGGTCGGAATTACGACACGATAACTCACTGTTTTTTTGTACGGTTATAATCATCTGAAAGTCTAACAACATCCTCCATTTCAGGGGTGCTTGCCTCTAAGTAAATACTATCAGTTACTCCTTCCATACGATGAACCATTCCAGGCTCAATGGTAATGAAATTACCAGCAACATATATTTTTGATTCTAAATTATCTTTATCCCTACCGAGTGTAATTTTTAAATCACCAGACAATACATATATAGTTTCTTTTTTAAAGTTGTGATACTGAAGACTGCATCTATGACCACTTTTCATAGTTAACTTTTTAACCATATATTTATCATTTATTTCAACTACTTCTTCAGATCCCCACGGCTTTTTTATTAATTGCATATAATTTTTACTAAATTTTATATTTTATAAGGCTTTTGTTCTTTTTAAAAAAATCATTATAAAATGATTTTGCATAAAATATCATATCCCATTTACTTTTAAAGCCATATTTATTTCTCATCCATTTTTTTCCTTCATTTACATATAATTTTAAATTTTCATCAAATTTTTCTGTTTTGATAAGATCAGATTTTTCAATTAATAAAGAATTATTTTCTTCTATAATAACCTCATTTGTAATAGCACTGGCCCAATTATTGGCATACCCTTTTGCAATTAGCTCTGTTTCTAATCCCCATCCTCTAAAATTATTTCCATCAAAAAGTAAATTGACGTAATTATTATCAAAGTTACATAAATCATCTATAAAATTTTTTCTAATAAAATATGCATGACTGTGTATAAACCAAAAATATTTTATTTTTTCATTTTTTAGGATTATTTTTTCACCCCAATCTTTAGCACAAGGGGAAAGGATTCCAATTTTATCATGATCAATTAGTGAACGTCTCAGAGGCTCTATTGTTTTTTGATTTTGTAAGATTGTATCATTGGTAATAAAAAAAATTGAATCATAGTTATTAAGTTTATTTTCTTCATAAAGTTTTTTTATAGCTAGATTTAAACCTCTTGGATATCTTAGTCCATGTGCTTTAGTAAATTCATCATTGATATGCCATGTCATATTTTTAGATAAATTGTTATCATCTGATCCTGCCTCAATTACAAATATATCCGTTAATTCTCCATCATATTTATTTATATGATTTACGAGATTGTCAGTTACATCTGGTAGGTTTCTATTTAAAATTATTGTAGCTGTTTTTTTGTTCATCTTTAACTTAAATTAAGATGATTAATGTATCTCATGATACCCTGTTTTACATCATTTTTTATATAATTATCAAATGATAAATTACTCTTTTCTATTTTTTTTCTTGCTTCAGAAAATATTTTTTTACATTCGGGTAGTGAAAAAACATAGTGGCCAGCAATTATAGATTTTTCATAATCAGTAGCCTCAGAATCTTTTACCATCCACTTAGACCATTTTTTAGATTGAAAAGAAAGTTCTAAAAATCTATCTCTTAAATTATTAAGATTGTTTTCTGTTAAAATTTTTATTATTGACTTAGACTCAATTACTCCGAACTCCGGTGCAATATTTACAGCATGTATACCTAGTTTAGGATGTGATTGGAGCGCTTCATTAGATACATAATCAGTATTATGAGCTTTCATCCAAATATTATTTTTTTCACATATTTCTATCATACGAGGCACTTGTATTTCGGCTGCAAGTTCATTCTTTACTCTAATTTCAGAATCAAATGATCCAATATTTCTCATTTCAGCAACTCTAGTACCAGATTGAATTACTACAAATGCAGGTCTTTGAAAATTATTTTTATCACAAAAATTATTAACTTTTTCAATTGTATATTCTAATTCATCAGGAGTGTTGGTTGAGCCACTTTGCTCTTCCGTTCCTATTTCGAAAATAACTTCTCTGTTATTTTTTAAAGCTTCTTCAGCACAAAACTCATATAACTCAAAAACTCTATCTAAAATGATATCTGTTGTTGTGCTATTATAAGGGTCAATACTAGGATCTATGTGAAGTATTTTAAATCCAGATTTAATATCAGTTAAATATGAATCTTTTGCTGAACTCATAGCTTTTTTTAAATCAAATTTTTTTTCTATTTCTAAATTATTTTGCCAAGGTCCACCATGATCTCTAGACAATAAAACCATGTCTTTTTTGTCATTTAGCTTAACATACTTTGCAAACTCTTCTGTATTCCAGTTATTTACATATCCACCACCCATTTTTTTGGAGTCAACTTGCCTTCTGCTAGCTATTAACATTAATGGAATTGTGTATTCATTTGCAATCTCACAAACTGCATCAACACAATTTAAACTCATAGGTCCAACACCTAAAAGTGTGCAACTTTTTTTTTTAATAAAATTATTAATTTTAGAATATAACATGATAAGAAGGTTCTTAGTTTTTTTTATTTATATAGAAGCCATATTCTTAAATTCTTTATTTTTTATAACAAGATTATTATACGTATCTTCTGCTTGAATTTTCCCATTATGTAATAAGAAAATTTTATCACAATTCTTAACGGTGGTCAATCGATGCGCAATTAAAATGGTAGTAATCTTGTCTTTTAAATTATGCATACTCTCCATTATAATTTTTTCAGTAATATTGTCTAGAGAACTCGTGGCTTCATCAAGAATTAAAACTTGAGGATTGTGATACAAAGCTCTTGCAATTCCTATACGTTGTCGCTGACCTCCAGAGATTCTAACACCTCTCTCACCAATTGATGTATTATATTTTTCTGGTAATTCATTAATAACAAAATCATGCAGGTTTGCTATTTTAGATGCTTTTTCAATAGCATTTTGATTAATATTTTGTTCATCAATACCAAAAGCTATATTTTCTTTTACACTTGCATCAGCTAAATAGATTTGCTGGGGAACATAACCGATAATTTTCTGCCAGGAACGCTTGTTATTATTATTAATAATTTCACCATCTACTATTAATTTTCCTTTATTGGGTTCTAGTAACCCAAGAATAATGTCTACAGTAGTAGACTTACCACTACCTGTTGCACCCACAATACCAATTTTCTGAAAAGCTGGAATGGCTAAATTTATATTATTTACAGCTGATATTTTTGAGCCTGGATAATCAAATGAAACATTCTCTAGTTTAATTTCTTTTTTTATTTGAATTTCTTTGATTTGTGCAGGTACTTTATTAAACGAATTTAAGGTTGTTAATTCTTTATGTAAAAAAGCAATAGATGGGTTTGAAAATCGCAAAGTAGTAACAGAATTATAAATTTGCTGTAAAGATGGCATTAAACGGTAACCAGCTAAAGCATATAGAGTTAAAATTGGAACTATATCATAAAATTCCCCACCACGACTAATCAATGTCAATATAATTAAAATCATTCCACCAAAAGCAATGGCCTCAAGCAAAAATCTAGGTAATTGAGAAATTATTTGTGCTGTAGCTTGACTAGTAGCATAAGTTTTGGCAGGTTTTGAAAAACGGTCTATATATGTTTTCTCAAGTCCAAGTAATTTTACCTCTTTACTTGCGTTAAAGGCCTCACTTACAACAGTGTATCTGTCTGTATTTGCCTGTAAACGTTCAATTCCAATATTATTTATAAATTTCTTCATTAAAAAAAGGATAATTCCATAACTTCCAATTAAGACCACACTAATAGTTAATGCTAAAAATGGGTCAGCTATAAAAAGCAAAATCAATATAGCAATTGTTACGGAGCTATGTGCAATAAGGTTAATGGTGGGTACCATCACTCCATTAATTACCTGGTTTACTTCGGACAAAATACTTTTGCCAAGGTCTGCACTATTTCTACTCAAAAACCAAGCATAAGGTTGATATAAATAATTTTTAATTAGTCGTTTTCCCACACTATATTCACGTACAAACGTAAAGCGTAATTGAACAAAAATTGTTAGTGCACGAAAGGATAGAGAAAAAATTAAAAAAATAAAAACTGACAAACCAAGTACAAATAAAAATTCCTGAGTTGTTTTAACTCCAAATAATTTAGTTTTCTCAAATAAGTAACTCAACATAACATTGGTTTCTATTAATTCTGGATTAGTTAAAACTGCCATAAAAGGTAAGATCGACGCGACGCCCAGTGTTTCAATAAAAGCCATTACAAGTATCAAACAAAGTAAAACAACAAGACGCTTTTTTTCAGGGGCGCTTAAAAGGTCAAGTATTTTTTTGATATTTTCCATATAAATTTTTAAAATCTTGATAAGTTTTGGTTAATCCCTCTTTTAGATCAATTTCAGGTTTCCAGCCTATCTTGTTTAACCTCTTACTATCCAGAAGTTTTCTAGAAACTCCATCTGGTTTTTTAATATCAAATTCAATTTTACCATTATAGCTAACTATTTCTCTAATCATTTCTGCTAATTTTTTAATTGACAAATCCCATCCTGATCCAACATTAATAAAATTTTGCATTGGCTTGGTATTTTTATAATAAATACTTTTATTTATATTCATTATATAAACTGCGGCATCGGCAAGATCATCTACATGAAGAAATTCTCTCTTAACCTTACCGGTTCCCCAAACTTTAACCGTTGATTTAGACTTTATTTTAGCTTCATGAAAACGTCGTAGTAATCCTGGAATAACATGGCTATTTTTTGAGTGATAGCTATCACCAGGTCCGTAAAGATTGGTAGGCATTAAACACCTATAATCAATTCCATGACTTTTACCATATTGACGATTGTAACTTTCACAAAATTTTATACCTGCAATTTTAGCAATTGCATAAGGTTCATTAGTAGGTTCCAAATGTCCTGAAAGAAGATTATTTTCTGACATGGGTTGTTTTGCAAATTTTGGATAGATACAACTAGAACCTAAAAATAGTACTTTTTTTACATTATTTAAAAAAGCTGAATGAAGAATATTAGTTTGAATCATAAGATTTTCATAAATAAATTCAGCTGGATAAGTTGAATTTGCATAAATTCCTCCAGCCCTGGCAGCAGCTATATATATTTGATCAAATTTTTCTTTTTTAAAAAAATCATTAACCGCTTTTTGATTAAATAAATCTAATTCACTTCGTTTTTTCGTAATAATATTTTGTTGTCCTTGTTTTTTTAACTTACGTAAGATAGATGAACCCACCATGCCCCGATGACCTGCAATATAAATTTTAAGATTAGACATAATTAAATTATTCAAATTTATTAAAAGAGCTATATCCGTGACTTTTAATTAATTCATCCTGCTTTGCCAATTTTAAATCCTCTTGAACCATTTCATTTACTAATTCTTCAAAAGTAATTTTTGGTTCCCATCCTAGCTTTTTTTTTGCTTTGTTAGCATCACCTAATAGTGTTTCAACTTCTGTTGGTCTAAAATATCTAGAATCTACTTTAATTATTTCTTTATTATTAAGCGACCCAACTTCATTTATACCTTCTCCATTCCAGCTAATTTTCATATCAAGTTTTTTAGCCGCAATATTAATAAATTCTCTAACTGAATATTGTTTGCCAGTTGCAATTACAAAGTCTTCTGGTGTTTCTTGCTGTAACATCAGCCATTGCATCTCAACATAATCTTTAGCATGTCCCCAATCTCGCAGTGCATTTAAGTTGCCAAGAAATAAAGTTTTTTGCAAGCCAAGCTTTATTCTAGTAAGTGCTCTAGTGATTTTTCTTGTAACAAAAGTTTCACCTCTAACTGGAGACTCATGATTAAATAAGATTCCATTGCAAGCATAGATTCCATATGCTTCTCTATAATTAACTGTAATCCAATATGCATATAATTTAGCTACCGCATAGGGACTTCTAGGATAAAATGGTGTTTTTTCTGTTTGAGGTGATTGCTGTACTAACCCATAAAGTTCAGAAGTAGATGCTTGATAGTATTTTGTTTTTTTTTCAAGACCAGCAATTCTAATTGCTTCAAGAATTCTAAGTGCACCTAATGCATCAGAATTAGCCGTATATTCTGGTTCCTCAAATGAAACTGCAACGTGACTTTGAGCTGCTAAGTTATATATCTCATCTGGCATAAGTTCTTTAATAATTCTAATCAAAGACGTGGAATCTGTTAAATCTCCATAATGCAAAATAAAACGACGTTTTGCTTCATGTGGACCTTCATAGAGATGATCAATTCGGTCAGTATTGAAAAGAGATGATCTACGTTTAATACCATGAACTTCATAACCTTTTTCTAAAAGAAGTTCAGCTAAATAAGCTCCATCTTGACCTGTAATTCCTGTGATAAGTGCTTTCTTCATAAAACCTTTGAATTATCTTTATAATTGAAAAAATTTAAAATTATTATCTTTTAGATCATAAATTGAATAATTATTCTTTAAATCAATAAAAATTTTATTTTTTTTATTTTTATAAAATTTATCATAAAAATTAAGCTTTTTTAAAAAATCATTATGAGAAACAGCTAAAATAATTGCATCATATTTTTTTTTTTTTATATCCACAAAATCATGTATTTTAGTCTTAAATTTCTGTTTTACCTCTAATTTAGATACTATTGGATCGAATACCTCTACGTTTACTGAGCGGTTTTTTAAATTTTTAATAATTTGAATAACTTTAGTATTTCTAATGTCCCTAATATTCTCTTTAAAAGAAAATCCTAAAATTGCTACTTTAGCCTTGTTTATATTAACTTTATTTTTTGACAATAAATTGATGGTTTTATTAGCAATATACTTACCCATTCCTTCATTAAATCTTCTGCCTGATAAAATTAGTTGAGGAAAATAATTATTTTGCTTAGCCTTATAAGCTAAATAATAAGGATCCACACTAATACAATGGCCTCCCACTAATCCTGGTTTATAATAATGAAAGTTCCATTTGGTTGCAGCTGCCTTTAGTACTTCGTTAGTTGGAATATCTAGTTTATTAAATAATACACTTAATTCATTTACTAGGGCTATGTTCACATCTCTTTGTATATTTTCAATTACTTTTGCACTCTCTGCAATTTTAATACTTTTGGCTAAATAAACCGATTTTACAATAATTTTATATAATTTACTAACCTTCTTAAGAGTTTTAAGATCATTTGCGCCTACAATTTTTGTAATACTCTTTAACGTATTTTTTTTATCACCAGGATTTACTCTTTCTGGAGAATAAGCAATATTGAAATCTTTTTTCCACTTTAATTTCGAAATTTTTTCTAAAATAGGTATGCAAAATTCTTCTGTACATCCTGGGTAGGTTGTAGATTCATAGATAACTATTGATTTTTTATTAATATATTTTCCAACTAATAAACTTGCTTGCTTAAGCATACTTAAATCTGGTTGATTAGATTTTTTAATTGGTGTTGGGACCGTTATAATAAAAATATCTATTTTTTTTAATGAGCTTGAATCAAAAGTATAAATTAATTTTTTTTGTAAGACTTCTTTTTTTGAGTGTTGTTTGTTTAAATCAATTCCTTTTTTTAATTCTTTAATTCGATTGATGTTAATATCAAAACATACAACAGGGTGATATTTAGCAAAAGCAATAGCCAGTGGTAATCCTACATATCCAGAACCAATTATACCAATTTTCATAGTTTAGTTTTCACTCTTAAGTAGTTTAAATATTTTTTTTAAAAAAACCCATTTGTAAACCATAAAATAACATAAGTTGATTATTAAATATACTTCCAGATGGTACAAATGGCCAAATAGTTATTAACAAGCCTGCTAAGAGGCAAATCTGATAATCTGTTAATAGTTTTTTATTATAAAATAAACCAAACATAGCATGTTTAGTGACTAAAAATATAAAATATATTAATAAACCTAGTAAAAAAAGGAAACCTATAATTCCAGTTTCAGCAAGTAGTTGTATATAAAAATTATGAGGATGGTTTTTACATGGAGAAATACCTTCTGCGTAACGTGGGTCATCACATTTGATTCTATAAATTTTTGGACCATGGCCAAAAATAGGCTTATCTAAGAACATGTTATAAGCAGTTCTTATTGTGGAGTCATGGCCGGGAGTAAAAAATTTAAATTTATTTGAGCTATCCCTAGAATCAGAATCTTTAAGAGATTCTGAGTTTTTAAGAGAATTATTTAACCCCATAGCTTGAATTGGATAATCTATATACCTAAAGTATAAATCTTCATTTTTAGAAGTAATAAATCCGATTATTAAAAATGAAATTATGAAAAGAGTTGCCCTTAGCAGTTTATACTTTGAAATAAAAAGAACTATAAAAATTGTAGATAAGTTTAATAAAAAGAAGGCAGTTCTTTCGCCTGAAATAAAAATTAAAACATCAATAAGAATAAATAATACTGACACAATGAAAATTTCAGGAGTATTTTTATTTTTTCTAATAACAAAAATAGCAAAAAATAAGGGAAAAAGTCTAGAAAGATAAGATCCTAAAATAAGCTCCTCTCCAAAAAGAGAGGAAACTCTAATTCCGTTCATTTTTGACCCAAAAAGATTTACACCTGTTATGTGTTGGAAATAACCATCAACGATAAGGACAAAAAACGTAATTAAAAAAGAAAAATAAAAATAGTCTAAAATTTTTTTATTTTTATCTATGATAAAGGAAATAAATAGTGCAAAAATTCCTATGCGAAAATAGAATACAGAACTCTTTAAACTCATTAGATTTTCAGAATTCAAAGAAGAAATTGTACAAATAATACAAAAGCTGATAAAAAAATAAAAATAATTATTAAAATATCTTTTTAAAAATTTATATTTGATTGAGTGGTATAAAAACCAAACTGATAATAAACTAATTATTAAATCTGGTAGAAAAGGACCAGTCACCATTAACGGAACCAATGAAGCGCAAATTATACTAATTACATTTATATGATTAGCTTTTAGATTTAATTGCATTATATTAATGTAATAAAAGCTATTTTTTAGATTTAGACTGCTTTAGCAAGTTTACATATGAGCGCTTAACTAATAAAATCATAATTGCTACAAAAAAACCAGTTAAAAAAGCACCGACAGGTCTAGTATAATCTATATTTGAAATTATCGTTTTTTTTAAAAGCTTTGCTGGTGGCATAAATATTTTTTTATTTAATTCTAAGAGCTCTTTTTCTATTTCCGCAATTTCAATATTTAGTAAAGTATATCCCTTATAGTATGAAGGAATTTTTTTATCCCACGGCTTATCAACTTCTTCTGACTTTAAAAAAAAAGGATCTTTTAAATTAATTTTTCCAGCCTTGAAGAAAGCTGCTTTACTTATATTAAGTGAATTATTATAAATTAACGTATATTTTTTATTAAATTCTAAATCAGTAATTTTTTTAACTAAAGTGAAATAGTCTTGAGCTAATTTTTCAAAATTTAATTTATTAAGTTCACTGCGACTTCCCATTGTAGTAATCTCTAAAAATTTTGGATTATCTTTTGGAATATTTATGGAAATCGTGTCATAAATAGGAGCGTAATCATCGATGTAAATTTTTTCACTAGATTCAGAATACTTCCATAATTTCTGATCAGAGATTAAATGTTTCAAAAATATTTTCTTATAATCAGAATTTAATTCAAGAGGATTTTTTAATTCTGAAAATTCAAGAATATCAGCTTCAAAAAAAATAAATGTGAGTTTTAGTTCTTTTGGTTTATTAAAATTGGATGCTGTAAAGACGAATAATAATAGAAATGAGCAAAAAAGTATAAAAAATTTAAAATGATAAAAATATTTAAATAATTCAATCATATTCACGTTAGTATTTTGAATTTCAGCGATTTCTTTTTTATCCATAATGTATTATTTTTAACATATTATTGAGAATATTAAGTATTAAATATTAAGTATTAAATATTAACTTTTAACATTTAAATCTAATTTTTTTATAAAGTTATATAAATTTCCTCCAGAAAATAAAGAAGATTTAATTTGAGCTTTCTCAGCAAATTGCATATCTGTTAATTGGTCACCAATCATAATCATATTTGATTTATTTTTTATACTCCATTCTTTTATTATGTTTTTAAATAATTTAATACCTGGTTTTCTGCAGGAAGAATTTTTTGAATACTTTTTTAAAATACCATCTACATGATAAGGACTATAATATATTTTATTTATGACAGCTGAATTTTTTATAAGATGGCCTCTTAAATAGTTATGAAGTTTTTCTACATCAGTAAGTGTAAAATATCCTCTCGCTATCCCTGATTGATTTGATACTACAAAAATATTAACATTATTTTTATTTAAATATTTAATAGCTTTTATTGCTCCTGGCTGAAAAATAAAATCTTTTTTAAAGCCAACATATCCTTTATTTACATTTATTACACCGTCTCTATCTAAAATAATAGATCTAGAATATATTTTTGAAAAGAATTGATCTATTTTTTTTTCATTTTGATTTTTTTTTAGTTTTAAGTATTCATTATTTACAAAATGTAATTTATAATTTGAATTTTTAGAAATATTTTTAAATGTAAAATCGTATTTATTTATCATATTTTTTTTAACAAAAAAAAATTCTGTATTGTTTAATTCTTTATTTTTTTTACTAATTGTTATCACTAACTTTTTATTATTTCTTATGAAAATTTTATATAATTCAAATAAATTTAAGTTAATGAATTTTGATGTTCTAAATAAAAGAAATCTATTTTCTATATCCATCTTGTAAATTTTTTTTTTCAAAATATCATATGTAAAATTTTGAGATGAAAAATTTATGATCTTTATATTAAAATTTTTAATTAAATCTTTTTTTATTTGAAATTTTTTTTGTTTTAGCAATATAATTTTTTTAAAATTATATTTATGCAGATAGTTCAAACAATGCCGAAGGATAATTTTATTATCTACAATTAATACTGCTGAGTTAATAAAATTTTTCATTAAAGATTTTTAATTTTATGAATAATAACTATGATACTTACACTATAATTGTTTTTCTATTTATTTTAAGTAATTGTTTTTTTATTTCATTATTATAACTACCAGCCCTTAATATAACACAAGGTCTAATATTTTTTTTCAATATTTTTGGATCATAAATTTTAAAGCTTGTTCCGTATAAATAATTATTAATCTTATTTTTGTCATTATCCAAAATACCAAATATATATTCTTTATTCAGTCCATTAAAAATCATCATTTGTGAAAATATATGAGAACCAAAAATAAATACATTTTCTTTTTTTTTAATAAGTTTGTTAATTTTAATTATATCTTTTTTCCATAAATTAAATGTACCTTGAAAAAGTTTTAGATTTTTTTTATACTCTAAATAATCATTAAATTTATAAGTTTTACCTATGCTAGATGAATCATTTATTTTAGTTACATACATAATTGAATGATCTTCTTTAAAAAATTTTTTTTTAATTATCTTAAAATTATTTTTATATAGCAATCTATCAACTAATTTTTCATCACAATAATAAGGGTGCTCAAAATTCATTGCATTAGCATAACCTCTTTTGATCATAGGCTTCATATTAGGCATTGTAAAAATATGTTTACCATTTTTAGATAAAACAGATCTTGCATCAGTTAAAAACTGATTAGGATCATATAAATGCTCAAATGTATGCGAGTGAATCAATAAATCTATAGAAAAATTTTTTTTATTTTTAAAATAGTCTTTATTAAAAAAATTTGATATTTTTTTGATTTTACTATCTTTTTTTTTTATTTTAAGATTTTTATCAAAACTATAAAAAGTTTTAAGTTTTGAAAAGTTGGTTATTTTATTTAAGATTGAATTATTACCACCACCAATTTCACAAACATTGCCTTTTATGTGTGGCTTAACAAGTTTAAAAAATAATTCGTGATGATTTTTCCAAACTTTTCCAATGGTTCCTGATCCATGAGATTTATTATACAATTTATCTAATGATACTTTGGGGTGTATTTGAATATTTCCACTATCTTTATTTATCCACCAATTAAGATTTTCAAAAATATAGTTTTTGTCTTTCTTAGCAACACCCATGAAAATTGGAAATTTTTTAATAGAAAAAATTTTTTTGAATTTTTTTGAGTTTGATATTGGGCAAAATAATTTAGACATTATCTAATCAAATTTTAGTTAAATATCTAAGATAGTCAATTTTATAAATCTTTATTTATATAAAATTTAAAGCTTGTATGTTCTATAAAGTATTAATGAATTTCAATTATATTAATTTAAAATTAAATGCCCTTGTCATAAATTTTTTTTAACCATTTAATTGAATGAAATTTAGGATTATCTTTTAACTCTTTATTTTGCCATTTATCTTTCATCTCTATAACTGCATCTTTAACTCTATTTTTTGGTTTAAAGCCAATTTTTAAAAGTTTTTTTGAGCTAATTCTATAACTTCTTGGGTCAAAATTTTTTTTTATAACAATTATTTTACTTGGTATAATTTTTTTTATTTTTCTTGCTAGTTCAATTATTGATATATTTTCAAATCCAGCGTTGTATGTGCCACAAAATTTTTTATCTTTTTTTAAAAAAAATAAATACAAATCAACCATATCATTAATGTGTATGTTTGGTCTTATTTGACTTCCACCATTAACAGTTATTGTATTATTTTTTAATGCAGAAAGTGTTAATGCATTAACACTTACATCAAATCTCATTCTCCTTGAATATCCACAAACCGTTGCAGGCCTTATAATAAAGGTTTCGATATTTTTTTTATATGACAAAATTACTCTTTCTGTAACCATTTTTACTTTATTATAAAGAGAAATAGGTTTTAAAGATAAATTTTCTGTTACTTCTTTTTCTTTTTTGATTCCATAAACTGACCCCGATGAAGCATATATTATTCTTCTAACTTTTTTTTTTATTGCAAAGTTCATTAATTGCATGGTCCCTAATGCAGAAGTTTCCCAACTTAAATTTTTATCAATTTCAGCCATGGGATCGTTAGATATTGATGCTAAATGAATTATACAATCTATTTTTTTTATTTTTAAAGTTTCTATATTTTTTATATCACATTTAAATTTAGTTAAATTTTTATGCTTAATTAAATGATCACCAAACCAGTTAACATCTATAGAAAATACTTTATATTTTTCATTTAAAAGTCTCGGTATCAGTTTATTACCGACATAACCATTTCCACCTGTTACAAGTATATTCATTATATTAAAGATCTGTTTTTTCTAATAAAAGAGTCTGATATATTCATATTTAATTTATTTCTAATAATATGTACACCCTTCTGATCATCAATTGAGTTCCAAAATTGATCATGTAATTTGCTTTTATAAATTTTATTTTTATTTATTTTATAATTTTTCATCATTTCTTTAACAGCTAAAAGTATTTCTTCTTGAGTATTATTTATTACACGTAACTTTCTTTTTTTTAAAAAATTTTTCTCATGAATATTATACTCTAATCTTTCTATTTCACAAAACTTAAGCATTCTTTTTTTTTTAACAGAGTAAATTTTTTTTGGTAAAAAAATTGACCCTTTAGTGTATTGATACATCTCCTTTAACGAAAAGGGGATCGTATTGACTAAAATAATTTTTTTTCTTAAGATTGAAGCAATATTTGTTAGCCCAGTAACAGTAGCAACTAAAAATTCACAATTATCAATCAAAAAAATATCTGTAAAATCATTACTCTTCTTATTAACAAATTGCATATAATTTTTATTTTCTATCTTGGCTATATATTGATTCGTTACTCTTCCTAACCTAATTGCTTTTAGATTTTTAGATGTAACAAAATTTATTGATGCTCTATAGTCATTTATATTAAAATTTCTATAATTATGGTCATTTCCATCACCTCCAATTGATTCTAGATAAGCGTTATCTCTATTATGAAAACAAATAAAAGGGTATTTATTAATTTTATATCTTTTTTTTAATTGTACTTTTTTTTTATTTAAAAATTTTGTGTCAAAATTTTTTCGATGCAGCATTATTGTTGAATAATTTGGCATCGTTTTTATTATCATTTTGCTTTTTGGAAAAAAAGTTTCTAAAAAAAAAAATCCATAAAAACCGATCTGACTAAAGTAAATATTATTCTTTTTTTTCCAACCATCTAAAATAAATTTATTGGAAATTTTTTTTTGTACACCAACGATAGCTATGTCATTTTTTTTTCTTTGGCTTAAATAAGCATCTAATGTGTGGCATAAATGTCCAACTCTAGCTGTGTAAATATTCCCAAATCGTATATATCTAAAAAAACTAATGAACTTAAAAATTAAAACAATAAAAAAACCTATCAGTAATACAATTAGATACTTTAATTTTTTTATTATCTTTTTCATTTAGTTTAATTTTATATAGAAATCATATTAATAATTAAATCATAGAATTTAAATTTATTTAAAAGATTTTTACTTTAAAAAAATTGTTTAATTTTTTTTACAACAAAGTTTACTTCTTTTTCTGACATAAAATGATTACATGGAAGGCTTAAAATTTTATTCGATTGATCTTCGGATATTTTTAGTTTTTTCGTAAATGAATATCTTGAAAAACATTTATATTTATGTATTGGCTTAGGATAATGAATCTTACATTCTATTTGATTTTTTTCTAAAAATTTTTTTAACAAATCTCTCTCGACTTTATTTTTTAGTGTTATCACATACCTGTGGTATGTGTGTATGAATTTATTCTTTAAATGAGTTTTTGGTATCTTAACAAATTCCTTTAATGAACTATTGTATAATTTAGCTATTTCAATAATTCTTTTAATATCTTTTTTTAAATATTTTATTCTGTGTAAAATAAATTCAGCCTGGATTTCATCTAATCGACTATTTCGTCCAACCATAACTAGGTCACCTTTATTATTAGCACCATGATTTGCAATAATCTTAATCTTTTTATGAATTTTTTTATTGTTTGTAACTACAAAGCCTCCATCACCTGCTACTCCTAAATTTTTTGTTGGATGCATACTGAAGCAACCAACGTCACCAATTGTTCCGACGTATTTATTACCATATTTTGATAAAATTGCTTGAGCACTGTCTTCTATTATTTTTAATTTATTCTTTTTTGCAATTTTACAAATTTCTTCCATACTTGATGGCAAACCATTAAGATGAACAGGCATTATTGCCTTCGTTTTTTTTGTAATTGCTTTTTTTATTTGATCATAATCAATATTAAAGTCATCTTTAACATCAACAAGAACTGGCTTTGCACCAATATTGATAATCGAATTTACTGAAGATACCCACGAATTTGTTGCTGTAATAACCTCGTCTCCTTTTTTAATTCCCATAGCGAGCATTGCTAGCTCCAAAGCATCAGAACCGTTACCTACGCCACACACATATTTTATTTTTAGAAGTTCAGAAATTTTTTTTTCAAATTTAATATTAGATTTTCCAAGAATGAAATTACCACTATTAAAAATAACTTTAATTTTATTATTATATTGGTTTTTTATTCTATTGAATTCTTCTCCTACTTTGTAATATCTAACTTTCATGAAGGTAAATTTTTTAAAATTATTTTTGATATTTTAAATAAATCTTTCTTATTGATAAACTCATGAACTGGTAATGATATAGAGGTTTGGGATAAATTTTCTGATACAGGGAAATCTCCTTTTTTATACCCATAAATTTTTGCTGCTGGCTGTAGATGCATTGAAGTTGGGTAGTGAATTTTGGCATCTATCTTATTTTTTATTAAATCTTTTAAAATTTTATCTCTTATAGTTTTTTGCTTAAATCTAATATGATAAAGATGAAAAACTTCTTTAAGATATTTTTTTCTATTTGGTACTATGATGTTCTTATTTTTTAAAAAAATTTTATCTAAAAGTAATGAATTATTAATTCTTCTTGATGTAATATTTTTTAATTTTTTTAAGGCTTCAATTGCTACTGCAGCTTGAATTGTGTCTAATCTTGAATTATAACCAAATATTAAATTTTTATCTCGGTCAACAAGCCCATGGTTTCTCAATAATTTCATTTTTTTGTAAAGTGAGTTATTTGCACAAATTACAAAGCCTCCATCACCCCAAACATTCAAATTTTTTAATGGATGCATACTGAAACAACCATAAGCACCAAAAGTTCCAGCTAGTTTGTCTTTATATTTTCCCAAAATTGCATGGCATGAGTCTTCTACAATTGGTAATTTATATTTTTGTGAGATTTTTTTTATTTTATTCATTTCACAAACTCTACCCGCCCAATGAACAGGCATTATTGCTTTTGTTTTTTTTGTAATAGCTTGTTCAATTAATTTTTCATCAATGTTATAATCATCTTTAACATCAACAAATTTTGGCACAGCACCACATGTAACAATTGCACCAATTGTTGCATAAAATGTAAATGGTGTAGTAATAACTTCATCGCCCTCTCTAATACCAAGTGCTTTTAAACTAAGCATTAATGCGTCAGTTCCACTGCCAACGCTCACAATATATTTTGACTTTAAAAGTTTTTGAATTTTATTTTCAAATTTGTCCACTTCTTTACCAAGGGTAAAGTCATTTCTTCTAACTACAGTAGCAATTTTGTTTAAGATTGTTTTGTAATTCTTAAATTGTTGACTCAAATAATTGTGGTTAATTTTAAATCTCTTATTTTTCTTATATTGATTAGTTAGATAATTTTTCATTGTTATATTTTAAAAAAAGTCGGTTTTGAATTTTTCTTATCATTTTTTATATTCATAGATTTTATTATTTCTTTAATGCCAGTATCTATAGAAACTTTAGGTTTCCAGTTAAGTAATTTACACGTTAGATCACAATTTAATTTATAAATATTATCTTTATTTGTTCTATCTTTTTTTTGAATTACAAATTCTTTATAATCTTTAGTAAAAATTTTACATACTTTATTTACAATTTCTTTAACACTATACAACTTTTTTCCTGAAAAATGATAGGTTTGGTTTTGAGTTTTGCTTTTCATTATTTTAAAAATACCTTCACAAAAGTCTTGAGAATATAAATAGTTTCTTTTAGAGGATCCATTTCCATGAAGTGGGAATTTTTTATTATTCTTTATAGAAAATATTATTTTTGGTATTAATCTATATAATGGCTGTTCTGGGCCATAAAAGTTAGAAAATCTTGCTATATTAAATTTATTTTTATCTGAAAAATTCTTTATTAAATTTTCTACAAATAGTTTTGAAGATGCGTATGGGGTAGATGGCTTATAAACATTCAATTTTTCATTTAACGATTTATTAGTATCACCAAAAACTTCAGGGGTAGAAATATATATAAACTTTCTTACATAGTCTTTACTTGAAATATATTGTATAAATTTAATTCTCGACAAAGAATTTATTTTAAAATATTTTAAAGGATGTGTCCAACTCTCGTTAACCATGCATATTGATGCAAAATCAATTATATAATTTGGTTTATATTTTTTAACAGTTTTAACTAATAGATTATTTTCTTTTTCAAGATCTATTTTAATCAGTTTTAAATATTTATTTTTTTTAAAATGATAATTTTTTTTATTATTATAAGATCCAATAATATTAAATTGCTTATTAGCTAAATAGTTGGCAAAGCTGTATCCTGCAAAACTTGAAACACCTAAAATTAAAACTTTATTATTATTGATTTTTTTTAACACTTCTATTTCTTAACCGAGTTACAATATAATTCAAATGATCTTTTGATCTGATGTATCTTTGGAAAATCTTTATTTCCAATAATTTTAACAGCAAGAGAGCCTGAAATCTGAGATAAAAGTAATGATAAAAAAAGATTTTTTTGACAATATGCAATCAAAGAACACATGCCATGAAAAATATCTCCAGCACCCATAGTATCCTTAACTTTAGCATCAAGAGTTTTAATTCTATGACTTTTATTCTTACTAATAGCTAAAGAAAATTCATCTCCACAAGTTAAAAATCCATACTTTGAACCAAATCCTTTAAAAATTTTTCTAAGAACAACTTCATAGTCTATGTTCGTTGTACCTTCATATAATTGAAGTTCTCTTTTATCTAACGTAAATAAGTCTGCCTTTTTAAATTTTTTGTTAATAATATTAAATCCGTAATTCAAGCTATTTGTTTGAACATTTAGGGATAAAAATTTTGAATTTTTTTCAATATAATCTGCCATCTTTCTAGTAATTAATCCATGACCAAAATCTTGAACTATAACTATGTCAAATTTCTTTATATTTTTTTTTAAAAAGTTCATGAATTTTAATTCACTTTTTTTATTATAATTAATTTGTTTAAAGTGATTTAGAGTAATCATCTTTTTAAGATTTTTTTCTTTTTGATTATCAATTTCTACAACTCTTTCTTTAATAATTTTTTCGAAATTTTTATTTATAATTAAATTTTTTTTTGAGTCCTTGTCAAAAATTCTTTTATTCTTTTTTAAAAGATCAGAATTGATACCAGATAGAAGTGATACATTTTTAGTAAACTGTTTAATGAATTTATATGTCGCCAATGTACCACCAGTCATAAACTCTTCTTTGATTATTGTACTTGATATAATGCCTGATTTTGGGGAAGTTCCCTGCGTAGCTACATAGGTATATTTATCAAATATTATTTCTCCTATTACTAAAACTTTTAAATTTTTAAGAGAATTAATTTCTGAGTTTATATCAATATTTTTTTTATTTATTTCTATATCAATTTTTTTATCTAGATCTTTATCTCCACTTTGAAAAAAGTTTTTTGAGATCAAATTGTTTGAGCTATACTTTGTTGCGCCTATTAACTTAAGTTTAATATTATGTTTTTTGCAAAATTTTTTTTCCTTTGATAAATTTCCTAATAAATCTTTTTTTTTATATTCAGCACCTTTGCAATAAATATTTGGTTTTAAAATACCCAATGTTTCTATGGCCGACTCGCTTTCCGAAAGACAAACAAAATCAATTATTGAAATATTTGATAAAAACTTTGCTCTTATATTTTCATTATAAAACGGGCTATTTACACCTTTTTTAATAAACTCATCTTTTGTTAAACTTACCACAAGCACATCACCTAATTTTTTAGCACTCTCTAAATGTTCTAAGTGACCAGGATGGAATAAATCAAAAGCACCATGACATAATACAACTTTTTTTTTATTTTTAAGATTTTTAATCTTTAAGCCTAAATCTTTTAAATTAACTATTTTTTTCATAATAAAACTAAATCCTTTGACTAATATATTTTTTTGTAGGACAATTTTTTATTTCTTTTGACAGATATATATAATCATTTACCAATATTAAATCAATTTTTGACTGAATTAATAATTTTTCATTTGAAAAAATGACTCGTTTTTTTTTTTTAATAATTTGATTTAAAAATATATTTCTTTTTTTATGTTCATCAGGTAATTGAAATATACTATAAAAAATTATACCATCATTTTTTTTTAAACTTCTATCTATAATATTTTGAAGCATTATATAAGAATCATTAAAAATATATTCAACAGCACTTAATTCATACTTAACGTTATATCTTTCACAAACATTTCTTATTGTCATATTTTGAATTTTTTGAGGAACATAATTTCCATCAGACAACCTTCTACTTGAAATATAACCTTTAAAAGTTTTCATCTGTTTCATATGGATATTTATAATTTAATCCCAGCATGGTTGCAGGCTTGACACTGACTGGTTTAAAAACTTCACCAAATTTTTTATAATTATATGGAGAAAATAGACTTTTAAACCTGCAATTCATAGACCATCTAGTTTCATTAGTTTTATTAATAACATTTCCATGAGGGAGATTCTGATTAAATATTAATGCTTGGCCAAACTTAATATCTAAAAATTCGAAGTCTTTTTTGAATTTGCTAAACATTTTAATTGGGTCAACTCTTTTTTTTAAAAGGCTATTAAATTTTTTTAATTTATCATTTTTTAAAATAAACATAGATTTCGTTTTATAGACATCTACTAATGGAATCCAAATTACCACTTCATAAGGTGAATTTCCAGACCAGGTATCAGCATGAATTGGTAATAACGAAGAATTATCTTTAGGCAACTGTATAGACAAGCTAATTTCATTTTGCATAACAATTTCATTTCCAATTATTTCACTTAAAATACTCTCAGATAGCTGAAAGTAATTTTGATCAAAAGCTATATCGTTATTTATTTTATTGATTATATTTAATCTGTAAGTATTAAGTTTATTTTTTGGAATATACTTATGCGCATCATTCAGATTGAATTTTTTTTTTGTAATTTTGTATAAATATTCTTTAATATTTTTCTCAATATATTTTAAACATTCTATTTTTTTAATATCAAAAATTAAGTAACCTTTTCTTAAAAAACTTTTTTGCTCTTTATTATATTTGTATTTTTCTAAATTTTTCATGGTGTAAACCAAAAATAATCACCCTTATAATTATTCTTTTTCATAAACAGCTTCCAATCCTTTTTATGCATTATAGTTTTGCCAGTCAAATTCCAAGTTAACATTTTTTTCTTTTGAGCATCGCTACTATAGGCATCTAACACTATATAACTATTTTTTTTACTAACTCTTGTAATTTCTCGGATTGCCTTTCCACACTCTTTTTTATCTAAATTATGAATAGTATTAATGGCGATCACAAGGTCAAACGAATTATCTTTAAACTTTAAATTTTTGGCATTACCTACCCTTAAAAATTTTTTTATCTGTTTTTTAGAATTTTTAATAGCATATTGAGAGATGTCAATACCAGTCACTTTTAATTTTGGTAAAACATTTTTAAAATCATATAGCATGTAACCTTTTGCACAACCTATATCTAAAATTGAACTTTTACTATTTAGCTTGTAGTGTTTAACAAAATCTTTTGTGACATTTTTCCAAAATTTTTTATTATATTTTAGTCCACCATATCCATATTTTCTTTCTCCATCAAAAAAGTCTTTTCCAAACTTTCTGGCTATATTAATGGTTTTTTTTGACTTTAATTCTTTTCTCTTTTTTAAATTTCTTTTAGTTTTTGGGTATTTCTTTAAAAGGTCTAATTCCATGTTTGTTAAAAAGGTCCATTAAAATTTAAATTTGGGATATCACTTTCCATAATTTCTTTTTCTTTAATGTTTATTTTTTTTTTTGATTTTATAATTTTTAAAACTTTAATAACTATGTCTTTATATGTTGGATAACATAATGCAGCTAGTTTCCTTGTGCTGGGTATGGGATATGACGGTAAGCCCATTTTATCAATCTTGTATCCTTTTTTATTAGACATAATATTAAATAACTTTGACACTACCTCTGATCCAATTCCAAATTCAGAATAGCCATTATCAATAAATAAAAATTTTTTCGTTTTTTTTATTGAGGTAACTATTTTTTTTAAATTGAGTGGTCTTAGCGTGCTTAGGTCAATAACTTCACACATTATATTGTGTTTTTTTAAAATATTGGCTGCTTTCAATGTTTCCATTAACATGTAGGAATAGGATACCAGGGTAATTACTTTGCCTACAATTCTCACAGTAGGTTCTCCAATTTTTTTTTTATAATATTTTAAAGGTACTTTATCTTTAATTTCATGTAACCACCTATGCTCAAAAAATATTACTGGGTTGTTATCTTCTATACTTGAAATTAGTAAACCCTTAGCATCTTCTGGATTTGAAGGAGCTACAACTTTTAAACCCGGAATATGAGCAAATATATTTTCGAGGCTTTGTGAATGCTGTGGTCCTTGCCCCCACCCTTTTCCAATTATTAATCTTATTACTAATGGAACACTTTTTCTTCCATTATTCATAAAAGACCACTTTGAAATCTGGTTTATAATTTGCTCTAGTGATAGCAGCGAAAATTCTACTCTTTGATGTGATAAAACTGGTCTTAAGCCATTGATGGATGCTCCTAAAGTAATTCCTGTTATTGCACTTTCTGAAGTTGGAATATCAAAAACCCTATCAGTTCCAAACTTCTCCAACAACCCACTTGTTGTTCCAAAGACTCTTTTTGGATCCTCAGTTCCCAAGCCTAAAACAATCACATTTTTTTTTTTTTTCATCATCATATGTAAGGCATCATTGATTGCTTCTGAGAATTTAAGATTTTTTTTTTTATTTTGCATATATGTGTTCTGTGAGTAATTTTTTATGAGGAAATTTATCTTTTTTTACACTTAAGAATATTTTTAAGATTTTTTTTTTTATCTCTAGCTCTAATCTTTTAATAGAAGCTTGGGATAAGATTTTTTTTTTAATTAATTTTTTTTTGTAATTTTTAATTGGGCATTTTTTTTTCCATTTTGCTACTTCTTTTTTTGGTCTATAATTTAAGTAATCATCAATACCTGGTCCACAATGTTCATAAATTCTATAAGTAAAAAATTCTATTAATGCAGGTTCATTATATTTTTTTATAAACTTCACTGAGTTTTCTGTAACTTTCATAACTTTTTCTACGTCATTACCAAAACATTGTTTTGATCTTACCCCTAAAGAAGATGCAAAGTTTTTTGTATTATTTTTTTTTGAGTTTCTTTTTTTATAATTTGTATAAATTGAATAAAAATTATTTTCACAAACAAATAAAATAGGGATTTTGTGGATTTTTGCAAAGTTTAAACTTTCATAAAATACACCTTGTTCAGTAGCGCCATCACCAAAGTATACAACTGTCATTGTATTCTTTTTTAATAATTTATTAGCCCAAGCTGCACCAACGGCAATTGGTATAGTGCTTCCAACTATAGGAACACACCCTAATACACCAGCTTTTAGGTCTACTAAGTGCATAGATCCACCAATACCTTTTGTACAGCCAGACTGTTTTCCATAAATTTCACCTATGAGTCCTTTAATGGAGCCTCCTTTGGAAAGGTAATGAGCGTGAGATCTGTGAGCACTAAAAATTATATCTTCTTTTTTTAAAATTTTTGAAACCCCAGCTGATATTGCTTCTTGACCTATGGATAAATGAACCGGACATCTAATTTCTTTTCTGGGATATTCTTTTACAATTTCTTCTTCAAGTAACCTTGTTGTTAGCATATCTTTAAGAAGGTCTGTTTTTATTTTTTTATTAATTTTAATCATTTATAAATATTCTTACAATCTTTGGTAAATTTGTAAATTGAAAAAATTAATATACTAATTTTTAACAACTATATGTATTGGCTATAAATCTTTCTTAATTTTTAATAAAAATAAAAATTAGCCTAGTATATCAGTTATATTCAGGTTAATTGATTTTTTTACAGACATAAATTTAAAAAAATTATCTGTTTTAATTTTTTTATTTTTGTCGCCGTTATTTTGCCCTATTTGTAAAGAAGATTTGCTTTTTATTTTATCTTTAAGATAATTAAATACATTAATCAATTTCATTGGTTTTGTTGCTAAACAACCAATAGTTTTATCTATACATTTTTAACTGACAATCCCATAATCATTAATAAAATTTTTTTGATTTTTATCCAAGCTACAGAAATAAGCTGACTTTTCATTTAAACATACAAAAGTTACTTAAATTTATAGGGCTCCAGCTATAAAGGTGATAATTTTTGTTAGTTTGTGGAGCATTTAAATAAAAAACACTTTCACAGAGAAAAATAAAATAGATTTTTTATTTTTTTTATCATTATGGTTATCTATATTGTAAAAAGTGAGTTTATAAATAGATAACCTATAAAATTTTATAATTTTTACCTAAATCACTTAAAAAATTTTTTTCAGTGCATAAATCAAGCCAATTGAGCTATTAGTACTGGTCAGCTACACGCATTACTGCGCTTCCACATCCAGCCTATCAACGTGGTGGTCTACCACGGCTCTATAGGAAGAACTAG
>Ga0209383_1000088_pt1 | contig 60253 bp, 54 predicted proteins | sample CoawatmetaG02DNA_FD_187510 | JGI IMG/M metagenome (GOLD analysis project Ga0209383, IMG submission 187510) | Marine microbial communities from the West Antarctic Peninsula - Coastal water metaG029-DNA (SPAdes) (version 2) | ecosystem: Environmental > Aquatic > Marine > Coastal ...
AACAATATTACTTGTTTCATTTACGTCATTTAATTGAAATCCATGCTTTTGTGCTTCCGTTTGGAAAGCCTTGTAAAGTAAACTTCGCAAATCAAGGTCAATACTACTATCTTCAACTGAAAATTCTTGAAAATTTTCTTGGTTATCATCAAGGTTATCTTCAACCTTTTCCTTATTTCCAAATATTTGTTCCCAGCCAGATCGATAGGCTGGTGTGGAAACACTTGAAAAATGACTTATAGAAGATTGAGATGCTGACTTTGGAGGTGTTTTGTCTTTTGTTGTTTTGGAATCTTGAGTGGTTTCGGTGCTTTTATCAGTAGCATCTTTTTTAACATCAGTATTTTTTTCAGTAGTATCTTTTTTAACATCAGTATTTTTTTCAATATTATTTTTTTTAACTTCAGTGGAAGCAGCTTCCTTAGTCGGCTTCTTGGGTGATTTCTTCGCGCTCATAATATAAATATTCCAATCATCAAAATTAGTGGGGTCGTTTAACAAGTTTTAATGTGGGCTTACAAGTAATTTTTGGCAGTAGTACCTGTAATTATTTTAGCTATCAAATTTTGTTCCGCTTTTCGTAGTTTCGTAGTGATTGGCCAAGAGACGTAATGCCCTTCTGAATAAGATCTTCAGATTGAGAGGAGAAATTGATGCGAGCATGATTTTTTTGTTCTTTAACTGGGAAAAAGCTACCACCTGGTACATATGCTACTTTAGCTTCTGGTAGTGCTATTTCTTTCATAAATTTAGCGGTGTCAAATCTTTCATCAAATGTTACCCAAGTAAACAACCCCCCACTGGGGTTAGTTATTTTAATATTTTCTGGAAAGTGTTTTTTAATTTGCTCCAACATTAATTCTTTTTTAGTTAAGTATGCTTCCTTAAGTTTGTTTATGTGCGCATTAAGATCATAGCGCTCTAAAAACATGCTTGTTGCAGCCATATTGAGTGTTGAAGTTTGCGTATCTGCTGCTACCTTCAATAATCCCATTTTCTTAATTAGGTTGGCTTCTGCTACAGCCCAACCAATTCGTAAACCTGGAACTAAAATTTTTGAAAAACTACCCAGATGAATGACGCGATTTTGGGTATCCATTGATTTCAAGGTGGGAAGGCTTTCACCTTCAAAACGGATATGGCGATAAGGTGTGTCTTCCAAGATCACTACGTCATGTTGATTTGCTAAATTAATTAATTGCTTACGTCTAGCGAGGCTCAGTGTAACTCCAGTTGGGTTTTGGAAGTCAGGAATGGTATATATCATCTTAGTTCTTGGGTTTTCTTCTAGCACTTTCTTAAGAAGATCTGTTCGCATACCATCATTATCTATTGGTACAGCTTTATAATTTGGTTGATTAAGATTGAATGCAATTAAAGCACCCAAGAAAGTTGGATCTTCTGTGATTAAAACATCACCAGGATCAATGAACATTTTGGAAACTAAGTCGAATCCTTGTTGAGAGCCCTGAAGAATTAAAACATCTTTTGCGTCACAAGGTGTACCATCTAATGTCATCAAATTGGCAATTTGCTCACGTAGTTTGGGCAATCCGTCTGAAGGGGCATATTGCATTGACGCACCACTTGGATCATTAATTATTTCACTAAATATTTTTTTTAATTTGTTTTTAGGAAATAATGAGGCATCTGGATAACCACCGCCAAATGATATAATTGATTTGTCTGCTCCCAGTGCTAAGAGTTCATCAATCGCAGAAGGTTTAACTGCCTTCATTTTTTCTGAAAATAGGTTGTTCATTTTTGACCTTAATTTTTTTGAGTATGGAACACTCAATTTTATTAGAATGCAAGAATTAGGAATAATGTGGAGACCATTAAAGCTCCCAGGTGTAATTAAAAATATTTGATCCTATTATAAATCAAAATATATACATTATTTAATTTTCTTAGTTATAAATAGAGATTGTAATCTGAATTAAAGATTTGTTGCAAAATTGAATTTATTTGTCATATTTTAGTTTAATCTGTGGCTAATGTTTTATTTGCCAAACTTTTATTAAAAGCACATGTAGGAGCATCCTTTGCCAGATATTCAGTTAGATGAAAAAAGTAATATTAAGTCATTACCTAGCCATGCAAAAGTAGTCATTATTGGTGGTGGTGTCGTTGGATGTTCAATTTTATTTCATCTTGCTAAATTTGGATGGAAAGACGTTATTTTATTAGAGAGAAATGAATTAACTTCTGGTTCTAGCTGGCATGCTGCAGGACAAATTCATACGATCTCTAGCGACCCAAACATCAGCCGACTTCAAGGTTATACAATAGATTTATATAAAGAGATTGAGAAAATTTCAGGGCATTCTGTTGGCTTACATATGACTGGTGGTTTTTATCTTGCTTCAAATAAAACTTGGTATGACTATTTAAAGCGGGAGAGATCAAAGGCTCGTTATATGGGATTGCAGCAGGAATTCATTAGTCCGGCTGAGGTCGCTAGTAGACATCCCTTGATTGATCCAAAACATTATCATGCTGCTTTATGGGATGAACAAGATGGTGATTTAGATCCCTCAGGTGCGACTTATGCGTTTGCAAAGGCCGCAAAGTTTTATGGAGCTCAGTATTTTACCCATACTCCTGCCACGTCGACTACACAAAAGTCAGATGGATCATGGGATATTGTTACGCCAAAGGGTTCGATAAATGCAGAAATTATTGTTAACTGTGGTGGATTATGGGCTCGGGAAGTAGGTCACATGCAAGGTTTGCAGATCCCAGTACAACCGATGGAACATCATTATTTGATTACCGAACGTATTGATGCTGTAGCAAATCATGGTTCCAGGTTGCCGTGTGGTATTGATTATGAGGCTAATATTTATTTTCGTCAGGAACAAGAGGGTATGCTTTTGGGGACCTATGAACCAGTTGGAACACCCTGGAAAGTAAGCGGTACCCCTTGGGATTTCGGACACGAATTACTACAACCAAATCTAGATAATATTGCTGATCGCCTAGAGTTAGCCTTTGAGAGAGTTCCAGCCTTGGCTCAGGCGGGAATTAAAGATGCTATTAATGGACCCTTTACATTTGGACCTGATGGAAATCCCATGATCGGCCCAGTTCCAGGTATGAAAAATTATTGGTGTGCTGTGGGTGTCATGGCGGGGTTTTGTCAAGGTGGTGGCGTTGGTTTAACTATGGCTGAATGGATGATAGATGGAGAGCCTTCTATAGACGTTTGGGCAATGGATATCGCCAGGTTCGGCGATTGGGCAACACCAGACTGGGGAACTATTAAGTCGACTGAAAATTATGAGCGTCGTTTTGTAATGACGTTTCCAAATGAGACATTGCCACAGGGTAGATTACAGAAAACAACATCACTTTATGATCGATTGATCGCTAAAGGCGCGAGAATGGATCAAAGTTTTGGTTTGGAGCACGCATTATGGTTTGCTGATGATCAAAATGATGCATGGGAGGACCCTAGCTTTGAAAGAAATAGGAGCCATGATTATGTTTCTCGGGAAGTGAAAGCCGTTCGAGAAAATGTTGGTGGCATAGAGATAGCAAATTTTGCTAAGCACGAGTTTAAGGGTCCAGGTGCGCGTAAGTATTTGGATCAAATTTTAGCTGGGTTTGTGCCTAAAGTGGGTCGATTGAGTTTAACACCAATGCTAACTCCAAAGGGAAAATTATATGGTGATTTAACCGTAGCGTGCATAGAAGAACATTATTTTATAGTATTTGGTTCGGGTGCAATGCAAGAGGCACATCGTCGTTGGTTTGAGAAGAGTTTACCTAAAAATGTTGTTTATAAAAATGCGAGTGATGATTGGCATGGTATAGCTATTTCGGGACCAAAATCCCGTAATTTGTTAGAAAATATCACTCGGGATGATGTGACAGATGGCGCATTTAAATTTAGAGATGTTCGACAAACTTATGTAGGTGGTGTGCCTGTTATCCTGAATAGAATTAGTTTCAGTGGGGAACTTGGTTATGAGATTTATTGTAAACCTCATTATTTAATAAAACTAGCAGATGCGATTGAGGAAGCTGGTAATGACTTAGGTTACGTTTGGTATGGTGCACGTGCGTTAATGTCATTGCGTTTGGAAAAAGGGTGGGGCGCTTGGTCATTAGATTTTCGTCCAGACTTTAACGCAGTAGAGAGTGGATTAGATGCATTTATAAATTGGAAAAAAGATTTTGTGGGGAAAAATGCTACTGAGGTTATCCAAGCTGCTGGCATTTCGCAAAAATTAGTTACAATGACAATTGATGTTGAAAGTATTGATGTGAGTAATGATGAGGCGATTTTAAAAGATGGTATAGCAGTAGGTTACATCAGCTCTGGAGGTTATGCACATCATACTCAAAAATCTATGGCAATGGGCTATGTAAAGTTAGAATACGCTATTGCTGGTTCTGAATTAAAAGTAGAGATACTTGGCGACTTATATGATGCTGTAATCTTAGGATCCCCAGCTTATGACGCTAATGGTTTCAATATGCGTTCCTAATGACAAGCTTAGTTTTAGGTTTTTAATTTTACCAATAGCCTCGTTAAGGCGTGAATGCTTGCAGCCACTGAAGGGCCAATTCCTATAGCAAATAGCAAGGTCCCAAGCCCTACTACTCCACCTAAAAGCCAACCAATCAATACAACTGTAAGTTCTATTCCGCTTCGCACCCAAGCAATGGGCAGGTTAGAGATGCTTTGCAAACCAGTCATTAAACCATCTCTTGGCCCAGGGCCTAAGTTAGCAATGAGGTAAATTGCTCCTCCAAAACCAGTTATAATTATCCCCAATATTACTTGCGTAAGTTTTAAAAAGTATATTTCTGGAGATGGAAGGTAAGGCAGGGAATAATCCAATACGGTGGCAATAATAATTACATTTAGCACAGTGCCTAGTCCAGGAATTTGTTTTAAAGGTATCCAGCATAATAAAACGAAAAGACTGATGCAAAAGGTTGCTGTGCCTATGCTAAAATTAAACACTCTTGAAATGCCTTGCCCAAGCACTGTCCATGGGCTGACACCAATACCAGCAGATATTAGTAGCGCCTCGCCAAGTCCAAACAAAATTAATCCAATTATTAAAAATAAAATAGATATTAATTTAGGTCTTATAGTTAACGCTTTAGGTGAACTCCAAAATAATGTTGGAATTTTTTTTGTAGATAAAAAATCTAATTTAATTATCATTGATATAATTTTCTGAAATAAGTATTTCTAGCCAAACTCTATAATCTGTGATTTTACGCACCCTTGATAGGTCACACTGATCAGTATCTTAAGTGCTAAATCAATAATTAATTGTCAACGCCACCCCAGATCACTTCTGCTGTTTTTACAATCAATTCAAGCTTCCTGCTTTGGTCATCGTGTGACAAAGTGTTTCCCTCTTCGGTGGAAGCAAAGCCACACTGAGGTGCCACGCCTAATTGATCAATGTCAATATACTTTGAAGCTTCATCAAACTGTCTCTGGATCCAGTCTAGTTCTTCTAAGTTACCATCCTTGGTTGTAATAAATCCTGGCATAACCCTTTGCTTGCCCTTAGCCATCAATGATAATGGTTCAAGGCCACCCGCGCGATCAGTATCGTATTCCATGAAAAATACGTCTACTCCTGTTTGATTAAAAACAGCATCTGCAACTGCGTCATAGGCTCCTTCGGCGGCGTGAGTTGATCTGAAGTTACCACGACACATATGCATCGCAATTGTCATATCAGATGGCCTATCTTTGATCGCCTCATGCATCATCCAAGCATATCTTTGAACTAAATAGTCTGGATCATGACCTTTAGCTTTTGCAGCCTCTCGATGTTTGGGATCACATAAGTAAGCAAAGAAAATATCATCCATTTGAAGATAACGACACCCGACATCGTAGAAAGCGTTTACAGCTTTTTTGTATGCGTTAGATATATCAGAAGTAAGAATTTCTATATCGTCATACTCTTTAGGAATAATATCTTCCAAAGAGGTTCTAAAATGACAGCAGGATGGCCCTGGAATTGAAATTTTTGGAGTAACAGAAGTATTTTTCGCAACGAACTCAAAGTGTTGTAAATGTGGATGATCTACTGGAAAATCTATTTTACCGTTAATTGTTGGGAATATTGGACGTAGCTTTACACCTGCAAATTGCACACCTGCATCTGGATCTCTCTCCACCATTTCCATTCCATCTAAGCCATCCATAAAGTCATAATGCCAAAATGAGCGACGTTGCTCACCATCAGTCACTGCCTTTAAACCTAAGTTTTCCTGGTTTTTTATTAATGCTCTAATTGATTGATCTTCTATTTCTGTTAGTTCAGCTTTATCAATAGTGTGTTTTTCATAAAAGGACTTTCGTGCGATTTTAACCTGATCAGATCGTAATAGACTTCCCACGTGATCTGCTCTTAATAAAGCTTTTTCCATGACGTTATTTCCTTATTATTCTTACTCTACGATTTTCTTTTTGGTGAAACTAAAGACATGCCAATTAACATAAGTACCAAAGATAACCAAACCCAACTTGAATGTGTTTCGCCAAAAATTAACATACCCCATAAAACACCTGAAATGGTCACTAAAAAAGCAACTTGGCTTGCAAATAATGGTCCAGAATTTGCTATTGTTAACACGAACAAGGTGTATGCTGTTGCACCAATTAAAGAAATTCCGAGTATGGTCCAAGTCAAAGTAGTTACGGGTAACGGAACTGGCATAAAATTATCAGTAAAGTATGAAAATACACCTAAGATGAGTGCTGCTAAGAGATTTATACCACATGATAACCTAACAGGACCGATGCCATCAATTCCACGAATTGCAAGAGTGATGTTCTCTAAAGCGTAGCTAATCGAGCTTAAGCAAGCTACAATAATCCAAATTACTTCACTTTTATTTGGGAGGCTGTTTTCTGGTAAAACCAACACTAGAATAGCGCCAACTCCAAAAAATACGCCAGTAATCCTTCGAGCTGATATTGCTTCCAGCTTGAGGATAAAAGAAAGTGCGTATGTGGCAATGGGAACTACGGTTATCGTAATCGATAAAATGCCAGCGCTGACATGGGCAGCCGCATAATAAAAGAACATATTAGGTAACATTGCGCCAAGAAAAGCAAGTAGTAGAATTATTTGTAAATCTTTGAGCCTAAATCTTATTTTTTGCCCTCGTATTATAGTATAAAAAAGTAACATTAATCCTGTTAATAAGCATGTCCAGAAAGTTAAACCTATGGGCGTGCCACCTAACCCAACAGCCATTTTACTTAAAGAAAAAGAAAGACCCCAGACTATCCCCATATAGCCTAAAATTAACCAAGGTAAAAACGATTTCAATTTTGAGTTTCCTAATTGTAAATACTTCAGTTATCGGTGACACAAATCATTAGATTTGGAAATAGTCTAATTTTATTAAATGTTAATAAAGTTCTGTGGGATTCAGCATTCAAACATTACAATGTTTAAGTTAATAAAGGGCTGGAATTGACTTTACTATTTTTTACCATAAGTATTCTATTCGAATGATGACGCTAGGAGCTAATATGACAAAATTAAATGATATTTTTACAATTGAAAGTGCTGCAAGGGATCATCTGATTCAACCTTGGGATGAGATAGGAAAGCTTGGTAAAGAAATCAGACCATTAATTACTTCAGCAGAAAATATCTATCTTATAGATGCAAATGGAAAGAAATTAATAGATGCTCCAGCTGGAATGTGGTGTTCTCAGGTGGGTTATGGAAGAAAAGAAATAGCACAAGCAATGTCAGATCAAGCAATGTTGTTATCTTATAATTCACCATGGTACACGACAAATAGTCCAGCTGCTTTATTATCAAAAAAAATCGCTGAATTCACACCAGGAGACTTAAATCATGTCTTCTTTACATCAGGCGGATCAACTGCAGTAGATTCAGCCTTGAGGTTAGTGCAATTTTATCAACATTCGAGAGGGAAACCTGAAAAGAAAACTATTCTTGCTCGTTATGGCGGGTATCATGGCAGCACACATTTATCGGCTGCTTGCTCTGGTGACCCAACCAGTAAAAGTAAGTTTAACCTGGAGCATGAGCCAGTTTCATTTTTGACTTCACCAAACGCTTCGCAGTTGCCAGAAGGTATTTTGCTAAATGATTTTTGTGATTTCTTATTGCAGGAAATGGCGGATCGGATTAAGCAAATAGGGGCAGAAAACATTTCAGTATTTATTGCTGAGCCTGTTCAAGCCTCAGGTGGAGTAAATATTTCTCCAGAAGGTTACTTAAAGGGTGCAATAAAAATATGTCGTGAAAACGATATCTTATATATCTCAGATGAAGTTGTTACTGGCTTTGGGCGCTGTGGATCCTGGTTTGCATCAGAAGAAGTTTTTGGAATAACACCTGATATCATAACGTTCGCAAAAGGTATAACATCGGGTTATATTCCGTTGGGAGGGTATGCTGTCTCCAATAAATTATTAGATGAAATTGCTGAAAATTCTGGAGATGATAGTACGTTTGCAAATGGTTACACCTACTCTGGGCATCCTGTGAGTTGTGCCGTCGGACTAGCTAACATAAAGATCATTGAGGATGAAAATATACTTCAACATGTGCGAGAAATTACTCCTTATTTTCGCGAGAAATTGCATGAGTTGTCTGAAATGCCATTGGTTAAAGAAGTTCGAACCATTGGGATGCTGGCAGCAGTGGAGTGTCACTCAAGAGAAGACACTGCTGAAAAACTAGGATTAATAATAGATAAGCATTGTGTCGAATTAGGGATGATTGTCAGGCCAATTGGGAATATTTGTGTCATGTCACCGCCATTAATTATTACAAAAAGTCAGATTGATGACATGGTGGAAATTCTTCGCGAAGGAATTACTAGAGCGTCTAAAGAAATTTTATAAATTGCACTGTTTGAAAATTCTGGAAGTATAAATTGAATAAAAGTAAACCTAAAAGTTATATTAATTCAATTCCTGTTCGTGATAGGATTTCAACTCCTCAGCCACTTGGTTTGGACATCATCAACTTAGGCTATAATGAATTACCTTTTCAGCCTACGGAGAAGATTGCAGAGGCAATTGATGGCATTAAAGATAAGGCTGGGTTTTATGGAGACCCAATGTGCTTTGCTCTAAGAAGCGAAATTGAAAAAGTATTTGGGATTCCCAAGAATAATGTGATTTGTGGAAATGGCTCAGAGGAGCTAATCGATGTAATAGCCAGAAATTTTATCGGTCCTGAAGATGAAATTTTAATTTCTGAATTTGGATATATTCAATTCGTTTTAGCTGCAAATAGGTTGAATGCTCGATTGAGAAAAGCCACAGAGAAACAATATAGTACTGATGTTGATCAGTTATTGATGCAGATAAGTCCACGAACAAAATTAATATTTTTGGCTAACCCTAACAATCCAACTGGAACTGTTATTGAAATGGGCGAAATAACGCGTTTGATTGAAGGAATTCCTACTAACATAGTTCTTGTATTAGACTTAGCCTATGGGGAATTTGTTGGATTTGATTATTGTAAAAAGATTCATGAATTAGTTGATAAATACGAAAATGTGGTGGTAACGAGAACATTTTCAAAAGCTTTTGGCCTTGCTGGTTTACGGGTTGGGTGGTGTCACGCTCCCGAAGCTATGATTTCTGGCTTTTACGCTGCTCGAGGGATGGGCAGTGTAAATGCTATGGCCCAAGCTGCTGCTAAAGCGAGCCTAGGCGACTTACCTGAGATTAACTCTCGAATTCGGTTGATTGTTTCTGAAAGAAAAAGAGTGGCAAGTGCCTTGTTTGAGATTGGAATTAAAACCCTACCAAGTCAGGCAAATTTTTTACTAGCGTCTATTAAGAATCATGGAAAAGAAATAACTGAAGAACTTGTGCAGTTTTTATTTAATGATGCAGGAATTATTGTTAATCGAACTCGCGAAACTGGATTAGAAAGTTTTATGCGATTTTCACTATCATTTCCTAAATATAACGATATTTTAATCAAGTCTTGTATTAAATTTATGTCTAATAGACCGTCAGAATAACAAGGCCTAATTATTGTTATTTTAATTTTTGTAAAATATATATTATTATAAGTGTATATTTGCTTGCAAATGCATTTAAATATTGCATATCATATATTTATAAATCTTAGTTATTAAGTTTTGTATCTGCCGATAAACACTCATGGAGATTATATAATGAATTTTTTTAATAAACTTTCTTTGAAAGCTACAGGTGTACTGGCTGCTGCTAGTTTAACATCGCTGTTGGCTTCTACTTCTGCATATGCAGAAGATAAGGTTACTGCCGTTCACGCTTTTCCCGGATTTTTGGTTTACACTAAAACATTTCTTGCAATGGTGGATGATATCAATGCCCGTGGTAAAGGGATTGTGCAAATTGAAGTAAAAGGTGGCCCTGAAGCCATCGGTATGTTCCAACAACCCGCCGCAGTACGAGATGGTGTTATTGATATGGTTCATACTCCAGGAAGTTTTTATGGTAAGTCGGTTCCTGAAATTGACGCCATGGTTGCTTCAACTGTAAATCCAATGGAAGCTAGAGCAAATGGTGGCGCTGCTTTAATGGATGCTGCTCACCAGAAACGTTTTAATGTTAAGCATCTTGGATGGATTGATGGTGGTGTTCAGTTCCACATCTATAGTGCACAAAAACCTAAGTTTGGTGCAGATGGAATTTTGGATCTGTCTGGCGTAAGGTTACGAGATAACCCAATTTACCATGCTTTCTTTATGGCAATGAATGCTACAACTGCTGGGATGCCAGCTACTGAAGTTTACGCTGCATTAGAAAAAGGTGTTGTAGACGCGGCTGCTTGGACTTCCATAGGTTTGATGGATCTAAAGTGGGACAAATTTATGAAGTATAGAGTTGACCCTCAATTTTATAATACTGATATTGGCGTTATCTTTAATAAAGATAGCTGGGCTGCACTATCTCCTGAATCACAAAAATTCCTACAAGATGTTATTATTGAGTGGGAAGAAAAGTCTTATAATGATAGACAAGCGGATGTTATTGCAGAAGCGATTGCATTAAAAGCTGGTGGGATGGAATTTGTATCTCATAGTGCTGAAGGGTCAGCTAAATATCTTAAAACAGCTGATGATTCTGCTTGGGGTCGTATGAAGGACCGTCTTGATGCTCTAGGTGACACCACAAGTTATGATGCTTTACGTAAGCATTACACACCATAATAGTAGTATAGAATAACATTTACCCTGGCATTAATTTGACTTAATGCCAGGGTATTTTTTAAAGGATCATCATGCGTTTAGTAGACAAAATATGCAATTTTCTTGCTGTGCTTGCCGGTGTTTATCTTGTCGTAATAATGTTTGGTATCGTTATTCAAGCGACACTAAGATCATTTAATTTTTCTGGCTCCTCACATATTTTTACTTTCTCTGAATATGGTTTGCTTTACATTGTGATGGCTGCATCTCCATGGTTAGTACGTACCCGAGGTCATGTTTTTATTGAAATGTTGACGGCAGCATTGCCCCAAGAGTCAGCACGAATATATTCGCGTTGCATTGCTGTTTTATGCTTAGTTATTTGTGTATTTTTAGTTTGGTATTCTGGATCTAACACATTGAAATCTTACAATTATGGTGACGCTGATATGCGATCACTAGATATGCCGAAGTGGTTACTTTTAATATCAATGCCTATTTGCTTTTCATTAATGGGCTTAAATTTCCTCAGATTTATTTTTGGAAATGAAACTATGCATACTGGTGAGGCTGGAGTTCATGAATAATTATTTACCTAGTTTATTAATTAGAAAGAAAATCTAATGGAATGGTATTATGCGTTATCATTTCTCTTGGGAATGATTTTATTTTTTATGTTTTTAGGCGTTCCAGTAGCTTTAGCATTTTTAGCTGCAAATATGGTTGGAGCTACGTATTTTATGGGTGGTAGTGGTGACTTACTTCGTCAAATGTCGCGAGGTATTGGCCAGTTAACAAATAATGCCTTACCTACTGTTACATCTTTTAATCTAATGCCTGTCCCAATGTTTCTTTTAATGGGTGAAATATTTTTTCACACTGGATTAGCAAATAAAATGTTTTCTGCAGTTGATAAGTTAATGGGAAGAATCCCAGGAAGATTGTCTTTTGTTACGGTTGCTGGGGGAACTGCGTTTGCTACTCTTTCTGGATCATCATTAGGTGCTACAGCTTTACTTGGGTCCCTTATGGTGCCTGAAATGGAAAAAAGAGGGTACAAAAAACACATGTCGATAGGTCCCATTTTAGGGACTGGTGGATTGGCAATGTTGATACCTCCTTCAGCACTCGCTGTTTTGTTGGCAACATTGGCAAATTTGGATGTGGGAAAATTATTAATAGCAGGGGTTGTGCCTGGACTTATGTTAGCTGGGTTTTATGTTATTTTGATTTTAGGTATGTGCCTTTGGGATCCTGACGCAGCTCCATCTTATGATGTCGAAAACATTTCTTGGGGCAAGAAAATGAAGCTGCTGATAATTGACGTTCTTCCTATGATGTCAATTGTTGTGGGTGTTATACTACTTATTTTAAATGGATGGGCGACGCCATCTGAATCTGCTGCCTTTGGCTGTTTAGGTGTTTTGGGATTGGCAATTCTTTATGGTAAGTTAACCTGGGATGGGTTTAAAAATTCGGTTAAAGGTGCATTAAAAGTAACTACAATGGCATTACTTATTATTTTTGGTTCGGCAACTTTCTCCCAACTATTGGCCTTTTCGGGTGCAAGTGCTGGCTTGATTAAATGGGCTACGCAGTTTGATTTGGCGCCGGTCGTAATGCTCTTGATAATGTTTTCTATACTGCTTGTCTTGGGGATGTTCATGGATCAACTATCTATGATGTTACTGACAGTACCAATCTTCTTTCCTTTAGCTCAAACTTTAGGCTTTGATTTGATCTGGTTTGCCGTGATTATCTTGTTAGCTTTAGAGATCAGTTTTACGACGCCACCGTTTGGTCTCTTATTATTTGTGATGAAGGGCGTTTCTCCCCCTGGTACGACCATGCGTGATATTTATCTTTCGGCTGTTCCATTTATGGGCTGTGCAATTATACTAGTTGGCTTGTTGATATTTTTTCCACAAATAGCTCTTTGGCTTCCTAGTTTTGGGCAATAGGTCCTAAACTATGGTAGGGCAAACACTTGCGCAAAAAATTGTAGCAAAAGCTTGTGGCAAAGATCGTGTAAACGCGGGTGAGGTAGAGATTGCAAATGTTGATCTAGCTATGATCCACGATTCAGGAGGCCCTAGGCGAGTTAAGCCAATTCTGGAACGCTTGGGAGTAAATGTTTGGTCGTCAGAAAAAATTGTTGTTGTTACTGACCATTATGTTCCCGAGTTCAATGCAGAAACAAAAGCTATCCAAAAATTGACCCGTGATTGGGTGAAGGCCCATAATATTAAATCTTTTTATGACCAAATGGGAATATGCCACGTAGTAGTTCCAGAAAATGGTCATCTCAAACCAGGAATGTTTGTTGTTGGGGGGGATAGTCATTCTCCAACTGGTGGAGCCTTTGGAGCCTATATGTTTGGTGTTGGAGCAACAGAAATGGCTGGTGTATTAGCGACTGGTGAAATTTGGATTAAGGTTCCAGAAACTATTAAGATAAATTGGTCTGGAATGCTTAATGAATATATTACTGCCAAAGATATGATGCTTTATACTTGTGGAAAATTGGGAATGGATGGAGGGAAATATCAAGCAGTAGAATTTAGTGGTTCAACAATATCCTCTCTAAGTATGCAAGAACGAATGACCCTTTCAAATATGACAGCAGAATTGGGAGGGCAAGCTGGTATCATTGCACCAGATCAAATTACAAAAAATTATTTGAAATCAGTAGGAGTTCCCGAAATCAATACTGATTATTGGCGTTCTGACGATGATGCTTATTTCCTAGAATCTCATCAATTTGATGCGAGCCAATTGGTGCCACAAGTGGCTGCTCCGCATTCGCCTGCCAACTCAGTAGATATTGCTGAATCAAAAGGAACTAAAATTAACGTTGCGTATATTGGTGCATGTACTGGAGCAAAAATGTCAGATTTACGGATGGCAGCTTCAGTTTTAAAAGGCAAAGAGTTAGCTTCTGGAGTTAGGCTGTTAGTCGCGCCAGCATCAAAAAAAGACCAGGAATTGGCTAAAGATGAAGGAATCATGAAGATTTTCGAAGATGCTGGTGCATCAATTTTACCGAATTCCTGTGGAATATGCGCCGGTTATGGTTCTGAAAGACTTGGTGAGGATGTGATTTGCATCTCATCAACTGCGAGAAACTTTCAAGGTCGCATGGGAGCCTTGTCATCTGGAGTTTATTTAGGTTCACCTTACACTGTAGCAGCTTCCGCTATTACTGGTGAAATTAGTGATCCCAGAGATTTTATCGAGTATAAAAAATGACGGAGATAGGTACTGTTTGGCTGTTTGGAGATGATATTGATACTGATATTTTAGCACCAGGTAAGTTCATGAGCAGTAACATAAATATTTTGTCATCACATTGTCTCGAAGCTATTGATGAATCATTTGCTAAAAATGTGCAGTCAGGTGATATTTTAGTAGCAGGTAAAAATTTTGGAGTTGGATCGTCACGCGAGCAGGCAGCACAAGCATTAAAATATCTAGGAATTAAGGCTGTTATAGCAAAATCATTTGCAGGTATATTTTATAGAAATGCAATCAATTTGGGTTTGCCAGTATTAGTTGGTGAAGCATGTGATGTTGTCCAATCTGGAAATAGAGCTAAATTAGAGGTGTCGACTGGTATTTTTGAGCTGGTTGATGAGAAGAAGACTATAAATTGTGAACCTTTGCCTAAATTTTTATTAAACTTAATTGATTCTGGTGGATTAGTTCCACATTTAGAGAGAAGGTTTGCTGAGGAAAAGAACGCAAAATGACAATAGAATTTAAAGATAGATTGAATAACGATAAAATATTGTTACTGCCTGGCATATATGATGCACTATCTGCGCTATTAGCCGAGCAGGCTGGATTTGAAGGTGTTTATTTGTCTGGTGCAAGTATTGCCTATACAAAATTAGGAAGATCTGATGTGGGATTGGTATCTGTTAGTGAAGTTGCCAATACTCTAGAATTGATATGTGATAGAGTAGAACTACCAGTAATGGTTGATGCAGATAATGGTTATGGTAATGCCTTGAATGTGCAGCGAACTGTTAGGTTTTTTGAAAGAGCGGGTGCTTCTGCTATTCAATTAGAAGATCAATCTTACCCTAAAAGATGCGGACATTTGAGTGGAAAAGTCCTTATTAAAAAAACTGAAATGCTGGGAAAAATTCATGCTGCCTTAGATGCTCGAAAAAGTGAAGAAACGCTGATTGTTGCTAGAACAGATGCAATTGCCGTGGAAGGGTTTCAAGGTGCGTTAGATAGAGCTGAACATTATTGTGAAGCTGGGGCTGATATAATATTTGTTGAAGCTCCCAAATCAATTGAGGACATGCAAGCGATAGTTAAGCGACTTGGCTCAAATGTGCCGTTGCTTGCTAATATGGTTGAAGGTGGCCATACACCTTTATTAACGGCGAATGAGTTAGAGAATATTGGTTATAAAATCGCTATTTTTCCGGGTGGATTAGCAAGAGCTCAAACTTATGCTACACAGGAATATTTTAATCAATTAATGCATGATGGGACAACATCTAATATGTTAAATCGAATGAATTCTTTCCAAGAATTAAATGATATTATTGGGACAAATGAACTATTATCATTGGGAAAAAAATATGCTGAGATAAAAGGTGATGACGAATGATGGATCCTGTTACGCTAGCTATTTTAAATGGTAGATTAGAACAAATAGCTGATGAAATGGATGCAACTCTATTTAGATCTGCTTTTAATCCAATAATTGCTGAAGCCCACGACGCATCACACGGCATATACGACGCGGTTAATGGCGATACCTTGGTCCAAGGAAAATCTGGTTTACCTATATTCGTTGGAGTAATGGCTTTTGCTGTAAAAGCTGTAATCGATAAAGCAGCTCGTGATGGTGATTTGGTTGATGGTGATGTTTATATTTTTAATGATCCATATGATGGTGGCACCCATTTATCAGATTTCAGGTTAGTAAGGCCCCTTTATAGAAATGGATCAGTTTACTGTTATTTAGCTTCAGTTGGCCATTGGCACGATGTTGGTGGCAACGTTCCTGGTAATTATAATCCTATTGCGACTGAAAGCTTTCAAGAAGGTATGTTAATTCCCCCAGTGAAACTATTTAAAGCTGGAGAGTTTCAGCAAGATATAGTTGATATTCTGCAAGCTAATTCAAGATTACCCATGTCAGTATTTGGAGATTTGAATGCTCAGATAAATGCGTTGGATCTGGGTGTTAGAAGATTTAATTCTCTTTTAGATGATTATGGAGAAGATACGATCAAGTCTGCTTTAGAAGAATTGCGGGATCGCGCTTCCAAAATGATGCGTTCATATATTTCTAGCTTACCAGACTGTGAAATTTTTGCTGAAGACTTTCTTGATAACGATGGAATTAATGATGAACCGCTGAAAGTTGCGCTTAATTTGAAAATTTTGGGTGAGAAAATGACTATGGATTTTAGTGAGTCATCACCACAATGTAGTGGGCCAGTAAATATTGCGCGCTCAACTGCGATTGCTGCATGTTATGTTGCCTTAAAGCATATTTTTGGTGATGTACCAGCAAATGCTGGCGTTTTGGAGCCAGTGGATTTTGTTATTAAGGAAAATTCGCTGCTATCTGCAACTGCTCCCAAGCCCGTTGGGGGCTATACAGAAACAATACTTAGATTAATTGATGTTATTTTTCAGGCAATTGCAAAAATTGCACCTGAAAAGTCTAATGGGTGCGCTTATGGTACAATAAATGCATTATCAATAGCTGGGCATCGAAAAAATGGTCAACGTTGGGTGATGTTTTCATTTTTTGGCGGCGGGCATGGTGGCCATCCTTTAGGTGATGGTTTAAATCATGGCAATGCTCCAATCTCCACAGCAACGATCCCACCTTTGGAAATCCTGGAAGCTGCTTACCCGGTAAAATTTAATCAATGGGCTTTGAGGCCAGATTCAGGTGGGGATGGAAAACATCGTGGAGGGTTGGGCGCCACTTACGAAATCGAACTTTTGGAAGAAAGTGCGGATGCATTCTTATTTGGAGAACGAGGAAAGTTTGCTCCTGTTGGTGTGGTGGGTGGTGGACCCGGCGCTAAGAACGTTTTTACATACGAAGGTGAAAATGGACCGGCTCACCCAAAAATGATTTCCAAAATTGTTGGTGTGAAATTAAAGCGGGGTCAAAGTGTTAGGATAGATACCCCTGGAGGTGGAGGATACGGTAACCCTAATGAACGAAGCAGTATCGCTCGTGCGGCTGATCTTGCTCTTGGCTATGTAACGGAAAGCAAATCATGAACTCGTACAAAAAAGGGAACAAACTAGTTGGGGTCGATGTTGGTGGAACATTTACGGATGTTTTCGTTTTAGATCAGGACACAGGTGATATATCTATTAGCAAAGTTGCATCGACCAAAGGTGATCAATCTATTGGTTTCATAAACGGTATTGAAAAAGGTGCAAAATATTTTAATGAAATAAATACAGTCGTTCATGGAACTACGGTTGGGACCAATGCGCTATTAGAGCGTAAAGGAGCAAAAACAGGTATAATTACTACAAAAGGTTTTCGGGATGTTCTTGAAATGCGTCGGCGCGACAGACCAACCACTTGGGGATTGTGGGGGATGTTTGAGCCTGTTGTTCCAAGAAATATGAGGTTAGAGGTTAGCGAACGAACATTAGCTGATGGCACCATAAGTACTCCTGTAAATCTGGAAGAGGTAAAAGCCGCCGCTAAAGCTTTACTTGAGCTTGGTTGTGATGCCGTTTGCATTTTTTTCATAAATGGATTTGCAAATTTAAAGAATGAAAGATTGGCTGCGAAAGCTGTCCGAGAAATTTGGCCTAGTCCATATGTGACTTCTGCGACCGAAATATTGCCAGAAATTAGAGAATTTGAGAGATGTTCAACAGCTACACTAAATGCTTACTTACAACCAGTCGTTGCAAACTATTTGGATAGATTGAAAAAAGGCTTATTGGATAGGGGGACAATGTCTGATGTTTTGTTAGTTCAATCGAATGGTGGGTTAATGGACGTCGAATTAGCAGCCCAATTTCCTGTTAGAACAGCATTATCTGGTCCAGCAGCGGGGGTAAAGGCTGCACAGTATATTGGCGCTGAAGCTGGATTTGCAAATCTAATTACTTGCGATATGGGCGGCACTTCTTTTGATGTTTCATTAATAAATAAAGGAGAAAGCACCCTTGCAGCTCAAACAGAGATTGATTTTGGGATGGTTGTTAGAACGCCCATGGTGGAAATATCAACTATAGGTGCTGGGGGTGGATCCATTGCTCATATTGATCAAGGAGGCTTATTAGCAGTTGGTCCTGAAAGTGCTGGATCAGACCCTGGGCCAGTTTCTTATGGGCTTGGGAATGATCGACCAACGGTTACTGATGCTAACCTCCTTTTAGGAAGAATTAATCCAGACAGACCCATTGGTGGAAAGCTTGAGAAGTTAGATATTGATGCAGCATGGGATGCAGTTAAGCAAAAAATTGCTGAACCTTTAGGATTAACAGTTCCTGATGCTGCAGATGCTATCGTGAGGGTTGCTAATGCTAAGATGGCAGGCGCAATAAGATTAGTTTCTGTAGAGCGAGGTCATGATCCAAAAGAATTTGCTATTATGCCATTTGGTGGCGGCGGATCCCTTCACGCTTGTGCTTTAATGAAGGAGATTGGTCTAGCGGCATCTATAATTCCACGTTACCCAGGTGTTACATCAGCTTTGGGGTGTGTTGTTGCGGATATGCGCCTTGATATTGTTCAAACGGTCAACACCATGTTGGATGAGTTAGATATAGCTGTGATGACCAGCAAGATGGAAGATCAAGCAATTAAATTTGAGAAAGACTTAAGTCGAACAGAATCTGGATTAACTGGCTTATCTAGGGTGTTTGAACTAGATATGCTATATGTGGGTCAAACACACTCGATCAACGTTCCTTTACCTGATGATCCTAAAAAATTCAGCCTAGAGACCATTCGTGAGGCATTTAATAAAATCTATTTAGACACTTATGGCAGATTACTTCCTGGTATAGGTTATAGAGTAATTAATATGCGAGTGGCCGTTATTGGGCATAGGCCGAAGCTTGATTTGTCTTCAATGGCTCCAGTTTCATCAAAAAATATAGATCAATGTGTGACTGGTGATAGAATGGTATGGTGCGAAGGTACGAAAGTTAGTGCAACAATTTATGAACGTTTGGACTTACCGGTTAACGCAAAAGTATTTGGCCCAGCGATTTTAGAACAACCGGATACAACTATTTTTATTGAACCTAAAATGTATGGAGAGGTAGATAAATATGGGAATTTAATTATTAGGTGGAATAAGGAATAGACTTATGAATAATAAAAAAACGGCATTGTTGTTGGTGGACCTGCAAAATGATTTTATTCATCCAAATGGTGCTTATGGTCGTGCAAGCCAATTTTCGCAAGATATAGCTGTTTTACCGCAAACTGTCGCACCCGTGGCAAAAGCAATGAGAAAATTGGGAAATCCAATTATCTCTACTCAATTTACGTTAATTCCTGATGAAAATGGGAATCCAATGATTGCAGAGCATCTAAAAAAATTAAGACCATTTCTTACCAAGGGAGATTTTGAATCTGGAAGTTGGGGAAATCAAATGGTGGATGAGCTAGGTCTACCAGACTATGTTATTGAAAAAATTGCGTATTCAGCTTTTTATATGACACGATTAGAATGGGTTCTTAAAAAAATAAATATTAAGCATTTAATTGTAGGGGGCATTGTAACTAATGGTGGTGTTGCTTCAACTGTTAGAAATGCTCATGTATTAGATTTTGATACGACTATTTTGTCAGATGGTTGTGCTGCGTTTTCAAACGAAACTCATACAAACGCTCTTTCAGATCTGTCGACTGTATCTGATGTCAAAACATGTTTGGAAGTAATCGAAATATTATCTTGATCTTATAGCCCCTTTGGATGCGTCAAGAACTCTTCAATTACATGATCGGGAGCTTTTACATAATCTGAAGTTCTGCTTATTCCTTGACCAGTTTGTCTTTTTAAGGAAACAGCCATTTCAGCCATTTTAACCGCAATTGGGATACCATTAATTACAGGTGCTGTATCAATATTATGGTTATGGAATTTAGAAAATAGTAGCATCGGAATTCCGCCTCCAGGAATTATAACGTCAATGCCAGATTGTATTAATGGTTTTCCTTGTTCTTCAAATAGCATCCTAACCTCTTCGGCTTTTTCTTCTGATCCGTATGCTTCTAATATTTGACCGGGTTCAAAAGTCATTGAGTGTATACCAGTTACTCTCTCTTTAAGTCCGTATTTAGCTATTTGGTGATGGAACCACGGTATGAAACGAGGGTTTATTGTAACTATTCCAAGCCTTTGCCCTAATTGACAGCTATATAACATAGTAGCCTCTCCCAGAGCTATTATTGGAATATCAACTACTGTTCTTGCTTCATAGAGCCCAGCGTCCTGGAAATGACCTACAATAAATGCATCGTAGCCCTCTTTCTCAGCTTGTACGGCATTACAAATCATCTCTCGGGCGCAGCGAAATTCAACTAATGGATGAGCATAACTATCAAAGGGCGTTATTCCTCTTATATCAATTTGAGTATCTGAACTTACTGTTTCATTTAAGTGTACTCGCAAAGCATCCCAGTAAGATTTTCCATTTTCATAATCAACATAACTTTGATACCAAATCTTCATTCTTTTATCCTTCTAATCACGTGGTCATATCACCATTATTATTTGCCTATTGTATAGCTAACTGCAAATAGTTTTTACGCAAGTCGTTTAGTATGTGGACTCATGTTGAGATAATGTCATAATATTGTCATGATTAATAAAAATGAAGTTGTAGCGCGAGTTGAATCTGCAAGTGGCATTGTTTTTCAGGCCAATGTTCAAGTTTTAATTATAGGAGCTGGTGCATGTGGATTAACAGCCGCTTTGGCTGCGAGCGATAACACAAATGATATTCTCGTCTTAGAAAGAGATCCTGAACCAAGTGGGTCAACAGCATTATCGTCGGGGTTTGTTCCAGCAGCAGATACAAAATGCCAGAGATTTAAAGGCATTCAGGACTCTGCTCATGAGTTTAATAATGATATTCTCGCTAAAGCATCTGGAAAACAGAACAGTGAACTATCAAAGCTTGTATCCTATAAATGTGGAAAAGTTTTAGATTGGTTGAGTGAACGCCATGGAATAGATTGGAAAATTTTAGATAATTTTCTTTATCCTGGTCACACTTATCATAGAATGCATACCGTTAGTGAAAAAACTGGCATAGGCCTAATGAATAGATTGCAAGCTGCCATAGGGCGGGCAGGAATAGCAATTTCAACTAATAGTTTAGTAGATACCATTTATATGTCTAATGAGATTGTTAGCGGGGTGAGAGTAAAGCGCCCAAATGGGCTTTTTGAGTTTATAGGTTGTGATAACTTAATTTTGGCTTGTAATGGTTATGGTGCCAATAAAGAATTGGTTAAAAAATATATACCAGAAATGAGTGATGCTCTATATTTTGGGCATGCTGGCAATCAAGGTCATGCGGTTTTATGGGGAGAGCAAATAAAAGCTAGTGTAAGGCATATGAGCGGTTATCAGGGTCACGGTTCTGTCGCAACGCCTCATGGAGTTTTAATAACCTGGGCATTGATGATGGAGGGTGGAATCCAAGTTAATGAACAAGGTTTAAGATTTAGCAATGAAAACCAAGGGTATTCGGAGCAGAGTGTACATGTTCTGGCGCAATCTAATAAGGTTGCATGGGTTATTTATGATGAAAAATTGCATCTGCTGGGTAAAGAGTTTCCCGATTATCTAAAGGCCATTAATTCAGGTGCGATAAAGTCAGCAAAAAATGCCGCTTCCCTGATCGAATTAATTGGGGTTGATAGAAAAGGTTTTGAAGAAACGTTACGTTTGATTGAAGATTTTTCTTTAAGTAAAAAAGTTGATCCTTTTGGAAGAGAGTTTAAACGAAATCTAGCACCTTCTGAAAAAATGTACGCTATAAAAGTGACAGGTGCCCTATTTCACACCCAAGGAGGGTTGTTGGTTAACGAGAAAGCACAAGTGTTAAAATCAGATAACACGCCTTTTAACAATTTATTTGCTGGCGGTGGTGCGGCGTGTGGAGTTTCAGGACCGGATGTATCAGGCTATCTTTCAGGGAATGGGCTACTTACAGCATTCTCTTTAGGAGGTTTAGCAGGCTGGAATGCATCAAAATAACCAATTGGTTTGATTTAGGAGTGTATAATGTATGTTGATTGAACTTTTTCAATCTTTAGCTGAGTTATTACCCGCTCTTGGTTTTTTAATGCTAAATGTTTTAATTCCTGGCCCTAATGTTTTAAATACCGTCGGCACTTCAATAGGATCAGATCGACTTTCTGGCTTCTATTGTGCATTGGCATGTGGATTAGGATTATTTATTTGGGCGGTTTTAGCATTGTTGGGCGCTGCTGCATTATTTATAACTTTTCCAGGGTTAAGATTTGGCCTGACGGTTATTGGTGCATTATTATTATGGTATTTTTCTGCTAGGTATTGCTCAAAAGCATTAAGTAAGAATGATACAGCACTTAATTCGATAAATACGACAAAAAGCTTAGCTTTCAAACGCGCTTTTTTTATAATGATTACTAACCCCAAGGTTTTAACCACATGGTTGGCTGTAATTTCTTTATTCCCTATTATAACGCAAAATACATTAAATATGACTCTATTTACCTTTTTATCGGGATTTGCATCTTTTATTGGTCACGCTATTTACGCTTTTATTTTTTCTTCTAATACAGCAAAAGATGTATACCAAATAATTCACAAACCTATTAACGGAATAGTTGGAATTGGATTTTTTATATATGGAGCAAAGTTAATATATGAATTGTTCAAACAATCGATAAGTTATCTCGGTTAATTTTAGACTTCATTTGTCTTGAATATTTTGAGATTCAAAATATAATTTATCAAACTTTTCAGATAAACTGATTTGTTTATTGTTTAGAATTGGTGAAAAATCAGTAAAAATGTGTGTGAAATTTGCACATAAAGTTAACTCAGATGAAAATATTGTTACAAAATTTGTAATTATTTGGTAATTTTAGTGCGTATTTGGATGTTTTTTAAAAAAAAGCACAACATTTAGTTGACTGAGCGGATTTTTGCCTATTTTGTCTCCCCACACTGTCCATGATAGGGACAGCAACATTAGAGGAAGCAGAAAAATGATTGATAAAGCAAACAAAGCAGTTGGAAGTATTACAGCATTAGGCATAGCACTTCTAGCATTAGCTATCGTAGCACAACTTTTAGTTGGAGCGTCTAATATGGCGTTTCTAGGTAATGTAGTAGGTAACATCACTGCATTAGTAGCTGAATTGGGAAGCGCAGGCCTAGCCGGCTTGATCTCACTTGGCGTAGTGCTTTGGCTATTTAATAGATAATATTATTCTATTTTCCTCCCCTCGGCAGAACGAGATATAACTAATGGATCGATTTAGTGATCTTTTTAAAAAGATAACAGCGTTGTTTTGGACAGCTTCTGAAGCTGGCTTGGCTCTGATATCTCTAATATTAGTTGTTTATCTTTTGTTGGGGGGAGATTCCGGCACATTTACAATGTCGGTTGTTAGCAATTTGAGCTTACTTATTGAAGCGCTAACTCCCCAAGCGATAGTATCAGTTGCAATTATATTTGTTGCTTACGCATGGATGCGAAGAAAAAATTAATTCAAGATCTAATTATTAAAAGTTACTTACAGTTTATCTAAGTAGGTAGATAAAACTGTTAAACCCTGTGTAAGTATCTTTGAATCATTTGCATAACCTATCCGAACCCAACCCTCCATATCCATAGCACTCCCAGGGGCAAAAAGTACGCCTGTATTTTCTAAGATTTGAATGCAGAATTCTCGAGACGGAATGTTAAATTCATATTTCAAAAGAGCAGTAGTACCAGCCTTTGGCTTCACATAAGAAAAGAACTTCTCATTTTTTACCCAATTGTCAAGAATTTCTAAATTGCTTCGAGTTATTGTTGTATTTCGAAGTGCTATTTTTTTACGGTTTTCCAGAGCGATTGAAGCGAAGTAATCATCGATTACACCAACACTAATGGTGTTATAATCTCTATGAATAAACACATCTTTTAAAATGTCTGGTGATGCAGTTATCCAACCCAATCTAAGACCTGCTAAAGAATAAGTTTTTGACATGCTGCCCGTGCTAATTCCTTTTTCATAGATGTCTGCTATTGATATACCATATTCAGGATCAGTATGATTTGTACCACGATAGACTTCATCACAAATGATATAAGCATCACAAGCCCTTGCAATATCAACTATTTTTAATAGTAGGGCTTCGTCCATGAGTGAGCCAGTAGGGTTGTTGGGATTATTTAATGCGATTAGTTTAGTATCTGATGAAACTAATTGTTTTAATTCGTTTATATCCGGTAGAAAGTTATCTTCTGGTTTTAATTTTAAAATACTTAATTCTGCACCTAAACTTTCTGGTATTGAATAGTGCTGCTGGTATGTTGGCAAAATTGAAACTACTTTGTCACCTTTGGATATTAAGGTATTGTAAACTAATGAATTTGCTCCAATTGCACCATGTGTAACCATAACATTATCAATTGTCTGATATTGATACAAAGATGCAATATTTGACCTAAGTTTTTTTGACCCAGTTATTTCTCCATAAGTCAGTTTCATACATGAAAGTTCTTCCGAAAATTTTATATTTTTCCCAGAAATTTCTAACAACTCTCCAATAGTCATTGATTTCACGCAAGTTTCAGCAAGATTATACTTACAATGATCTTCAAATTCATTCATCCACATTTCTATTTCAAACGGTTTAATATGCATTTAATTGTCCTCTTTGCGTCTCATTGTGGTGACAGTTTTAGAATTTTTTATTTAGAGTTTTTTATCAATTCAAGTCAATGAAATTTGTTCCAATATTAAATTTTAACTAAGATTTGTCTAAAAATATAATATCAAATTTGAATTAAAATAACTTGATATTTGATCAATTGATGTTTTAAATCTTCTAATAATGTATGATGGTATTGAAAGAAAAAAATATAAACTTTCGTTTATATTAACTTATGCTGGTGCTATCCCGTTCATTTTAGCTGCTTTCTGTATGTATTGGGATTTTGAAAGATTACCTATAATTGGTGACGTGCAAAAGATAATAGACTTGTACAGTTTAGTTATCGTGGTTTTTATTGCAGGATCTCACTGGGGTTTATCATTTAACTTATTTGAAAAACAGCGCAGACATCTAATGATTATGAGTAATTTGCTTACCCTCGCTGTATTTGCAAGCTATATATGGTTGATCAGTATTCCTTTTCAATTAAGCGTAATAGCCATTCTTTTAATGTTGCTTTTAATAGATTATTGGCTTTATTTTAAAGAAATAAATAGTCAAGATTACGTGTTGATGAGACTAATTGTGTCTATCATTGTTATAGTTTCTTTATCTTTTGTGTACTCATCATAATGTGATTTTTATAATTAGATTCAAGGATCCAATAATGAATAATGCGATGATTTTTGGACTTTCAATTGGAAGTACATATTCTCACTTAACCTCTAAAGAATTAAGAACATTTTACAAAATCTAGTTCACGATTTTGTAATAAGACCATTCAGTGTGTGTGTAAAATCATACTGGATTGGAAAATATTACATTTTCAGCATAAAAGATTAAAAAGTTACTTATATGTGGGGAGATGATAGACTTGAGGATGTTGAGGATGTTGAGGATGTTGAGGATGTTGAGGATGGAGTTGAATATTATAATTCGCTTTGATGAGCTAAGGTTTTAAAATGAAAGATAAAGTGATCGATGCATCATCGAATTTTCAATTTAGTTTACCAATTTCCTCTGATTTTATTTTAAATTTTTTAACTGAGCTTCAAATTCCATATCAACTTTTTGAACATGTACCTCTACGAACCGTAGCTGACTCAAAAAAAATTGAAGGCCTGTTTTTGTCAAAAAATCAGGGTGCAGGACATATTAAAAATTTGTATTTAAGGGATGCAAAAAAAAGAAATATACTCCTAGTAGCGGAGCAAGATTGTGACATTGATTTAAAACTATTACCGCCATTACTTAATACAAAGCGTTTATCTTTTGGTTCTAGTGAGCGATTGTTTGCGAACTTAGGGGTAAGGCCAGGAGCAGTTACGCCACTTTCTATGATTACTGGAGTTAACAATTCTGTGACATTATTTGTTCAATCAAAATTACGTAATTGTGTTATGTTGTATCTGCATCCGCTTGTAAATGATCGAACTATTTCAATTTCTATTGATGATTTAGATAAGTTTATAAAAAATATTGGATCTGAGATAAATTGGATTGACTTTTAGGATATAAATTTGAGTGAGTGATTGGAGGCGAGTACCGGAATTGAACCGGTGTACGCGGTTTTGCAAACCGCTGCGTAACCACTCCGCCAACTCGCCTGAAAGTGATTTCTTGGTCTTAACAAGTGGTTTGTTTGCTTGCAAGAGGCATTAACTAGGCGAGACACCTTGCTCTTAAGTAAGTTTACTGTCTATTACTGATGAGAAAATTTATATGACTAGCGGATACAATAATGACAGATTTCACTGAAAGAAGAATAGCAATGGTTGATACTCAGGTTCGACCTTCGGATGTGACTAAATTTCCAATAATTGATGCAATGTTGAAAATATCTCGTGAACAATTTCTTCCTAATAATCTGAGATCTATCGCATATATTGGTGATCATATTTCTTTAAAAAAGAATAGAGTTTTGTTGGATCCCAGAATCTTCGCTAAAATGTTAGATGCTTTGGAGTTAAAAACTGGTGAACTCGTATTAGTTATTGGTTGTGGTAATGGTTACGGTGTAGCAGTGATGTCTCAAATTGCTGAGGCAGTTGTTGGTATTGATGAACCAGATATGTGTTCAGACGCAGAAGAATGCTTAGCATCCCAGGAAATTGATAATGCCTATATTGTAGAAGGAGTATTGAATCTTGGAAATAAAAAGCATGGCCCTTATGATTCAGTATTTATCGAAGGTGGCGTTGAGGAAATCCCAATGGCAATTATTGAACAATTAAAAGATGGTGGGCGAATAGTTGCCTTATTTGCCGACGGAATTGTGGGTAGAGTTATGCTGGGGATAAAAAAGGGAAAGAATATCAATTGGAGATTTGAATTTAATGCTATGGCTCCAATTTTAAATGGTTTTGAAAAAGAAAAAGAGTTTAATTTCTAGATTTTATTAAAGAAAAAACTATGTATAGTGGATAATAGAGAATCTCTTATAATTTTTCGACGGAAACCTTGGCGTTGCGCGTTATACTTTTAACAAGTCAAGAGACTAGAAAATGGCTTATGAGATTTAAAACAAGAATGCTTTTGGGGGAAAGTAACATTGGACAATTTAAAAGATAGTTTTTTTAAAAGTTTGCTAGTCTCGTTTTCTTTATTATTTTTTTCCTCCACTTTATTTGCCGATACTTTGAAGCTGGCTTTAGAGAATGCTTATAATAATAGTGACGAACTACTAATTCAACGTATGTCTATAAGGGAAAGTGATGAGGCTGTGGCTCAGTCTGTAGCGGCAAAGAGGCCTACTTTGTCTGTTAACCAAAACCTGTCTTCGGCATATGCATTTTCATCATCATGCGGTGGGTTTTGTAATTCGAAATCTGCTAACGCCAGCCTGTCAGCTAAGATGTCTGTTTTAGATGGTGGCAGAAAAGATCTTGGAATAAGGATTGCTAACACGTCATTGTATGCTGATCGGGTGGCTTTAATCGAGACAGAACAAGATGTTTTACTTTCGGCAGTAACTGCATTCATGAATATGCGGCGCAGCTTGGAGTTTGTTGCCTTAGAACGAAATAGCGTTAAATTGCTAAAGCGACAAGTACAAGCCGCTCGAGATAGATTTGAAGTTGGTGAGATAACGAGAACCGATATAAGTTTTGCTGAATCTCGATTAGAGGCGGCTAAAGGAAAGCTTGCTAACCAAATTGGAAATCTTGAGATCTCAATAGAGTCTTATAAAATGGCAATCGGAGTTGCACCAGGAGAGTTGAAAGATCCACCTCCTTTGCCAGATTTACCAAAAACTCTTGAAATAGCAAAGGTATCCGCGTCTAGGCATCATCCAACAGTTTTAGCTCTTCAACACGCTGTAGAAATTGCTGATTTGCAATTAGACTTAACAAAATTTAATTACCGTCCGACATTCTCTCTATCGGGTGAGCTCAGTGATAGTTCGAAAACTGGCAAAATTTCTTCAAATCTATCTCTTGGAGGTAGCGTCGTTCTGTATCAGGGTGGGGCTCGGTCTTCAAAAGAACGAAAAGCTCTAGCTACAGTTGAGAAGGCTAGGATAAACTTACTATACCAAACACGTAGGATACAACAGGGTGTTGCTACCAGATGGGCACAACTTAATATAGCTAAGGCGCTGATTTCTGCAAACAAGAGACAAATAAGAGCGGCTGAAACTGCTTATAAAGGCGTAACAGATGAAGCCGAGTTTGGCCTTCGAACTACTTTAGATATTTTAGACGCCGAACAAAGTTTAATGGCAGCCAAAGTCCAATTGGCTTCAACCAGGCGAGATGAGTACGTTGCGGCGTACGAATTGCTTAAATCAATTGGGTTATTGACTGTTAAGAATTTAAATTTGGATGTCAAAGAATATGATGTGCAGACTAATTATAAAAAAGTAAAAGACGCACCAAGCAGCAGTCGATTTCTAAAACTAGATAACTTACTTAGAAAATTGGGTAAATAGTTTTTCGATGTTTATTAATGTGGTCATCTAGATAATTTAATTAACTTGTCTAAATCAAGATATTTTTCAATATGCTTAGATAGAGAGTTTAAAGTATTATCTATACTTTCTTCAAAATTAATACTTGATGTATTTGCTCCTAAAGCAGCAATATAATCTGATCTAAAGGCATCATTTGAAAAAAGACCGTGTAAATAGCAGCCTTTAATCTTTCCATCTTTTGAGGCGGCTGAGACGTTTTTGTTGTTTATTTTCAACCAACTATTTTCTAAGTCTTTACCAATTGATTGCCCAATATGAATTTCATACCCTTTAACTTTTAAGTTTCCATCAGTTGTTATTGCCGTTACTTCTTGTAGGGTTTTTTGTTCAGACATGGTAGTTTCGATGTTTAGCAACCCTAAACCTGGAATACTCTTTGGTGGCCCTTCAATTCCGTGTGGATCATGTATCATTTTGCCCAACATCTGATATCCTCCACATATACCTAGAACCCTTCCACCTCGTCTAACGTGAGCTTTCAAATCTATATCCCATCCTTGCGTATAAAAATCTTCTAAATCACTTATTGTAGATTTTGATCCTGGAATTAAAATTAGCTGTGAATCTTGTGGAAGTGGATTACCTCGTTCAATAATTTTTAAAGAAATTGACGGTTCAATCTTTAAAGGATCTAAGTCATCAAAGTTTGCAATCCTACGCAGTTTAGGGACTACAATATTTATCGGTCCTCCTTCTGAAGATGAAATATCCAAAATATCTTCAGCAGGTAAGATATTTGCTTTGTCAAACCAGGGGATAACCCCCAGCGATAACCAATTGGTTTTTTCTTCCGTAATTGTGAGGCCATCATCAAATAAGCTGATATCTCCTCTAAACTTATTTATAATAAACCCCTTTATTCGCTCAGAATCGGCCGGGTGCAATACAGCTTTTGTACCTACTAATTGTGCAATCACGCCACCACGATCAATGTCACCTATGATCACAACTGGAACGTTGGCAGCTTCTGCAAAACCCATGTTTGCTATATCACCTTTGCGAAGGTTTACTTCGGCAGGACTACCGGCACCTTCTATAATTATAAAGTCGCTATCTTCTTTTAATCGATTAAAGCTTTTCATCACTGCATTTAAAAGTTGGGGTTTTAATTTAGAATATTCACGTGCTTTTACTGTCGCTATTCTTTTTCCATTTACGATTACTTGACTGCCAATTTCAGATTCAGGCTTTAGAAGCACTGGATTTAAGTCGCTGTGAGGTTCTATTCTTGATGCTATTGCCTGTAGTGCCTGCGCCCTACCTATTTCGCCATTATCTTTAGTAACGGCGGCATTATTTGACATATTTTGTGGTTTAAATGGACTTACTTTAAATCCTCGATTGCTTAATGCTCGACAAATTCCTGCCACTATCATGGACTTGCCAACATTTGAACCTGCTCCCTGTATCATAATTGATTTGGCCATTATTCCCCTTTTAGATTTATGTGTCAGTAATTTTAAATTACAAATAAAGATGTACGCAACACAAGTAAATCTAGAATAAGTTTGAATGCGACGGTGAGTTTGTCGGTTTTGGTAAAGAGTTACAAAACCAATCATATAATCATATCTTCAAATTTCTTAAAGTTAGGTAAATTTGAAATATATATATTGCTACCTTTTCTATGCTTTACAGCTAATCGTTGGAATGTTTAAGATAAAGTGGATGAGCTCTAGTTGAAATAACGAATGCGGTAGCTACTTCTGATGTAACTTCATAAAGCGAGGCCTAAATATGGATCAAGTCAAGTTCACTAAAATGGAAGATGGAGATGCAGAAGATTATATCTTTCTCAATAATCACGAAGTAGAGTACACGAAAGGTACTGCTGATCGCTTACTCAAAGCTCTAGTGAATTTGGATGAAAGCTTATCTGGTTATCAGATAACTAGGTTAGGTCATTCTATTCAATCAGCGACTAGAGCATATAGAGACGGCGCAGATATAGATTGGATAGTATCAGCACTTCTACATGATATTGGTGATATATTTGCTCCTTATAATCATGATGAATATGCTGCAACAATTTTAAAGCCATTTGTTCGTGAGCAGTGCCGCTGGGTTGTTGAAAAACACGGTGATTTTCAAATGGTGTATTACGGACATTTGGTTGGGGGCAATCAAAATAAAAGAGATAAATTTAAAGAAAATTTATTTTTTAAAGATTGTGCAGAGTTCTGTGAGCGATGGGATCAAACGAGTTTTGACCCATCTTATCCTGACTTACCATTAGAATTTTTTCGACCAATGGTTGAGGAGGTTTTTGCGCGTGATCCTTATGATAAAAGTATAATGGAAGCAAACCCAATGCCTTTATTTGACGCTGAGGTTGCTGCATCTAGAAGGTAAGTCACAAAAATTTTTCTGTATAATCCTAAAATAGCAATAAAATGCTGTGATTTTTTTATATAATATTATTGATTTAATGATCATGAGGCTTTTGTTTAAGTAAATCCATCTATAAGTGTGCTTGAATATGTTATGGTGGTTTGAATGAGTATGGAAAAAAATTTCAATTCGAAAATATCTGAAGCTGCAATTCTGTCTGCTTGGGAAGTTAATAAATGTTTTGCTGCAGGTGCTAACGCAAAAAAAGGTGCAGAAAGTTTTTCAATAATGATGCCACCCCCTAATGTGACGGGGTCTCTGCACATGGGGCATGCTTTCAATACGACCTTACAAGATATTTTGATTAGGTGGCATAGGATGCGAGGGTTCGACACCCTTTGGCAACCGGGCCAAGATCACGCGGGAATAGCTACCCAGATGGTAGTGGAGCGAAAGCTAGCTGAAGAGAAATTACCAAGTAGAGAAGATCTGGGACGAGAAAAGTTCTTAGAAAAAGTTTGGGAATGGAAGGAGGAAAGTGGAGATACAATTGTAAATCAATTGAAAAGGCTTGGGGCGTCATGTGATTGGGATCGCAATAGATTCACGATGGATAAAGGTTTTCATGATGCAGTACTAAAAGTCTTTGTCGAAATGTATAATAAAGGATTTATTTACAAGGGAAAAAGATTAGTTAATTGGGATCCTCATTTTGAAACTGCTATTTCAGATCTTGAGGTCGAAAACATAGAAACAGATGGGAAGTTTTGGCACTTCAAATACCTATTAGCGAATGGGGAATGTTATAACTATGTTGAAAAAGATGAAGAAGGTAAAATAATATTTGAAGAACAAAGGAATTTTATTTCTATAGCAACAACGCGCCCTGAAACAATGTTGGGAGATGGAGCGGTGGCCGTTCATCCTGATGATGAACGTTATGCTGCCATAATCGGTATGCAAGTTCATTTACCGCTTTGCGATAGAACTATTCCAATTATTACGGATGAATATCCTGACCCAAAATTTGGGTCAGGAGCTGTTAAAATTACAGGAGCCCATGATTTTAACGATTACGAAGTGGCTCTACGTAATAGTATCCCTCTCTATGCGCTTATGGATTCTAAAGGAAACATGAGACTTGACGATAGTTCTGATAATTTGGTTCCAAAAAGATATCGAGGCCTTTCTCGTTTTGATGCACGAGAATTAGTTGTAAAGGACATAGATGAAATTGATTTGTTAATAATGGTTGAAGACAAAAAAGTTATGCAACCTTATGGAGATAGGTCAAAAGTAGTAATTGAACCTATGTTAACTGATCAATGGTTTGTTGACGCAAAAAAGATTGTACAACCTGCTATTTCCGCTGTTGAGGAAGGGCGTACTAAAATATTACCAGAACGAGATAAAAAGGTTTACTTTCATTGGTTAAAAAACATTGAACCTTGGTGTATTTCTAGACAACTTTGGTGGGGTCATCAAATACCAGTATGGTATGACGACGATGGAAATCAATTTTGTGCTGCATCAGAAAAAGAAGCAATTTCAATGTCTGGTGGGAAAAAATTAACACGTGATCCAGATGTTTTAGATACATGGTTTTCTTCAGGTCTCTGGCCTATTGGAACATTAGGCTGGCCAGAAAAAACAAAGGAATTTGATAATTACTTTCCTACTGATGTATTAGTCACAGGTTTTGATATTATCTTCTTTTGGGTGGCGCGTATGATGATGATGCAATTGGCCGTTGTCGAAAAAGAGCCTTTTCAAACTGTTTATGTTCATGCGTTAGTAAGAGATGAAAATGGCAAAAAAATGTCTAAATCTTTAGGGAATGTTTTGGATCCCTTAGAGCAAATAGATGAATATGGAGCTGATGCCGTTAGGTTTACTTTAACAGCAATGGCTGCGATGGGACGAGATTTAAAATTGTCCACACAAAGAGTGATTGGTTATAGAAACTTTGGAACAAAACTGTGGAATGCGGCTCGTTTCGCTGAGTTTAATATGTGTAAGCCAGTTGAAAGCTTTGATCCAAAAATGGTTAATCAAACATTAAATAAATGGATAATAGGTGAGGTTGCAAAGTCTAAGGAATCCCTGGATAACGCACTAACTCAATACAGATTTAATGATGCCGCAAATGTGCTTTATACTTTTGTTTGGGGTAAGGTTTGTGACTGGTATGTGGAGCTTTCTAAACCGTTATTTCAAGGTGATGATTTAAATATTAAACAAGAAACACAAAACACGTTAGCTTGGGTTATTGACCAATGTTTAATAATGTTACACCCAATCATGCCATTTATTACTGAACAATTATGGAGTGATATTACAGATAGGTCCAATATGTTAATTCATGAGGATTGGCCGACCTACAAATCTAATGATCTAATTGATATTGCAGCAGACAGTGAAATGAATTGGGTTATCTCAATTATAGAAAATATTCGTTCTGTTAGGTCAGAAATGAATGTTAATGCTGGAGCTAAAATAGATTTAATAATTATTGAACTGGATGAAAGCAAAGGAATAGCTTTTCACGAGAATTTAGTCATGATTAAAAGATTGGCAAGATTAGAAAATATTTCGCATGCATTAGTAGCGCCAAAAGGTTCGGTCACTGTGGCGGTTGAAGGGGGAACTGTTTGTTTACCTTTATCTCAGGTAATTGATTTGTCCGCTGAGAAAAGCCGTCTTCAAAAACTTCTAGATAAATTGATTGCTGATATCAGCATTACTGAAAAAAGAATTGGAAACGCCAAATTTGTGGAAAATGCCCCAGCAAATGTTCTCACAGAAAATAAACAACGTTTGGTGCAGTGGAAGTCTGAGTCGGAAAAATTAATAAAAGCGATACATAGATTAAATGAAATGAGCTTAACTTAACTTTAATTATTTCAGTTCTGAGAGTATGGTAAAATGAAAAAATTTCGTTTCACGTCTTTAACGGATAGTCTTCCGTCAACGGTTCCATTTGTGGGGCCTGAAACACAAGAACGACAAAATAAAAAGGTGTTTAAAGCACGTCTTGGTGCTAATGAAAATGTCTTTGGACCATCCCCATTATGCATTGAAGCAATGAAAAATACAGCTAAGGATTCCTGGATGTACGGTGATCCAGAGAATTTTGATTTAAAAAAAGAATTGGCTAATTTACATAATGTGAAGCCAGAAAATATTGTGGTGGGAGAAGGTATAGACGGATTGCTTGGATATTTATGCCGATTGTTTATTGCTCCAGGAGATACGGTGGTATCTTCTTTAGGTGCTTATCCTACTTTTAATTTTCATGTTGCTGGATATGGCGGTGTTCTTGAGACAGTTCCCTACATTAATGACTGTGAAGATCCAATATCTCTTTTAACACGTGCAAAGGAAACCAACGCTAAATTATGTTATCTTTCGAATCCTGACAATCCAATGGGAACATGGCTTGACGCTGATGATTTAGAATTAGCACTTCGCCAGATTCCAGAAGGTTGTTTGTTTATATTAGATGAAGCTTATGTAGAGTTTGCTCCGCAAGGAACGGCACCTGAAATTAATACTGATAATAAGAATATAATACGTTTTCGAACTTTTTCAAAAGCGTATGGAATGGCTGGAGCCAGAGTTGGTTACGCAATTTGTAATAGTGAATTAGCTTCAGCTTTTAATAAAATACGAAATCACTTTGGTATGAGTAGAATAAGTCAAGCTGGGGCACTTGCAGCGTTAGGTGACTTATCACATCTTGAGAATACAATTAAAAATGTAAATGAAGCAAAAAATAGAATTTATGAAATCAGTTTAAAAAATGAATTAATGGCTATTCCTTCAGCAACAAATTTTGTTGCAATCGATTGTGGTGAAGGGAAAGAACGAGCTACAAAAATCATGAATGGTCTTATTTCGGAAGGTATTTTTGTACGAATGCCTTTTGTTAGTCCCCAAAATAGATGTATTAGAATTTCTGCTGGAAAACCCGAAGATCTGGATTTGTTTGAGCAGGTTTTGCCGTCAGTATTAAATAAACTTTAATTATAATGAAAATTATTATTTATAAGTTTTAGCTAATGTATCAGTAGCTGCTTCAAGCGCGTATTGACCATGTGGTATTTTCAAAGCTTTCAAAGCCACATCAATTGTCGATATCACTCCGAGTATCATGGTTGCATTAATATGTCCCATATGCCCAATTCGAAAAAAGTCATGAATCTTGGGGTCTTCTTGATCAGCCATTCCCAAACCTATCCCTAATGTCAGGTCAGAATTTTCCTCACACCAATCTTGAAGTTTTTTAGCTCCGCCATTTGATATACTTGCGGCTGTCACTGCATGAGATCTTAAGTTTATATCTCGTACATTCATTTCTATGGATCCTTGGGTCGACCAGCAATCAAATGCCGCCCAAATCGCTTTGGATAAATTTTCGTGTTTTGTCCAAACGCTGGAGATATCCTGTTCTTTAACTAACATATCTAATGCAGTTCTTAGTCCGTAGAGATGGTGCGTCGGTGCGGTACCACAAAAATACTGATAATATCTTTTTACCTCAGTCCGTGGAATCCAATCCCAGTATGAGCTTACTATTGTTTTTTGAGATCGAGCAAATTCCGCTTTTGCATTATACCATACGAAACTTAAGCCAGGAGGGGTCATCAGGCCTTTTTGACAAGCTGAAATCATTAAATCCACGCCCCAATCATCCATTTTGAAGCAATCGGTACCCAGACTTGCAATACAATCTGCAAATATCATCGCTTTATGTCCAACTTTATCGATACACATTCGTAATTCTTTAAGATCAGTTCTTATTGAGGTGGACGTATCTGTATGAGCAACTAAAATAGCCTTGAACTTATTTGAAATATCTTTTGTTAAAATTTCCTCTACTTTTTCTAAATTAACTCCAGAAGATTTTCCAAAATCCAAAACAGTAATTTTTACACCTAATTTTTCAGCGATTTCCGCCCAACCAAATGCAAATCGACCTGTCGCTAATGTTAATACTTCATCTCCTGGGTTTAAAGTGTTAGCAATTGCGGCTTCCCAGGCACCATGGCCATTAGCAATATATATAGCTACTTTAGCTTCTGTTTGCGCAACAGTTTGAAGATCTGGAATAAGTGATGCTGTTAATTCATGCAGTTCACCTTTATAAATATCTGGTGAAGGGCGGTGCATAGCATTTAAAACCCTTTCGGGTATTATTGATGGTCCGGGTATTGCTAGATATGAGCGGCCTTTTTGAGACATTATAACCTCTTTTAGTTTTCCAGATACTTTATCATTCTATCTTGGAGCTTCAAGTAATACTATTGTCCTATTCGTTTGAAAATTAAATAAATTCGTTTATACAAAGATAACTTAATTTTAGGACACTGATATATGTTTGATCGTATTTGGGGACGCGTAGAAAAAGCAGAAAGTAAGCTACGTAATAAGTTTGGCAATTCCATTGATACGCCGTGGCAAAGGCTTCTATCCATCGTCCATTTTTACCTAATGGACCATGCTCTTTTACGTATTTTATGGACTAATTTTTATCAATTTGGTCCTAAGGCGTATAGATCCAATCAACCATCACCCAGACGTCTCAAGAAATATAGAAAATTGGGTATTCGAACGGTAATTAACTTACGTGGCACGCCAACTCAAGCGCACTATTTGTTTGAAAAGGAGGCTTGTGAAAAACTGGGCCTTACTTTGATCAATTGCAGTATGTGGGCCCGGGCTTTTACTCCAAAGAAATATTTTATTGAATTATTTGATTTTTTTGATGAAATAGAAAAGCCTTTTGTCGTTCACTGCAAATCGGGGGCTGATCGTGCCTCGTTGGTAGCGGCTTTTTACTTAATACATGTTCATGGGTATTCGGTTAAAGAAACGAGACCGCAATTTAGTATAAAGTACTTACATCTCAAATTTACCAGAACGGGGCTTTTAGATTCTTTAATGGACACTTATGAACGAGAGGGTGAGGCTAAAGGCATTACACTGCGTGATTGGATAGTAAATCATTATGATGCCGATTTTTTAACAAAGGAATTTTTTTCAGGGAAAAAATAGGGTTTTAAATTTAATAAATTAAAAAGCCTATTTGGTCAGCGTACTTTAATTAAGAGCTGATTAATATTTCCAAAAATACAAAAAATTTAAAACAACACATAGGGAAAAAATGATTGAAACGATAAAACCTTATAGATCAGTTTTGTATATGCCTGGAGCAAATACTCGGGCGTTAGATAAAGCCCGAAGTCTTAAAGCAGACGCAATTATTTTTGATTTGGAAGATGCTGTTGCTGTTAGTGAAAAAATCTCTGCAAGAGAGAATGTGGCCCAAGCTTTGAAAGAAGCTGGTTATGGTAAAAGGTCATTAATTGTTCGTATAAATGGTCTTGGTACTGATTGGTGGGAAGATGATTTGAAAATGGTTGCAGATTCAAATTGTGATGCGATTTTGGTTCCTAAAGTTGATTCAAAAAATGACATTCGTAAGGTGATAGAGCATTTAGACTCAATTGGTTCAGTTGCTGCTTTTAATACGAGAATTTGGGCTATGATCGAAACACCTGATGGTATTTTGAATGCTTCTGAAATCAGTCGAGCTTCTAGTAGAGTGGAGGGGTTTGTGATGGGCACAAATGATTTGCAAAAAGAACTCAATACTCGGTTTGTCTCAAATAGGGGACCTTTGATAACAAGCCTTTCCTTGTGTGTTTTAGCAGCGAAAAGTGCTGGCATTATTTGTGTTGATGGCGTTTACAATGCTTTTAAAGATGAGGTTGGTTTGTTGACTGAGGCCGAACAAGGAAGGGATTTAGGGTTTGATGGTAAAACTGTTATTCACCCTCTTCAACTTGAAATAGTAAATAAAACCTTTGCACCTTCTCTAGAGGAAAAAGAACTTTATATCAGTCAGATCAAGGCATTTGAAGAGGCTATTACACAGGGCAAGGGTGTGGCCGTCTTGGATGGTAAAATAGTTGAAAACTTACATGTTGAAATTGCTAAAAGAAATTTGGGTTTAATGACTGCAATTGAGGAATTGGAATAAATACAAATGGCAAATAAAACGAATAGAGGTTGGTTTTTTGAAGATTACTTGATTGGGCAAGTTTTTAATCATGCTGTGCCGCGCACCATTACTTCTGGAGAGCGTGCAATATATCAGGCTGCATACCCTGCTAGACATGCATTATATTCGTCTAATTTATTTGCTGAGGATTGTGGACTTCCAGGATCTCCAATAACAGAATTAGCCGCTTTTCATATTATTTTTGGTAAAACTGTCCCTGATATTTCTTTAAATGCGGTGGCTAATCTTGGTTATGCGGAAGGCTTGTTTTTAAAACCCGTATTTGTGGGAGATACTTTAAGATCTGTAAGCGAAATTATTGGATTGAAAGAGAACTCAAATGGTAAAACTGGTGTGGTTTGGGTCCGGACATCTGGATTTAATCAGCATGATGAAAAAGTAATACAATACGTTCGATGGGTGATGGTTCGAAAAAGAGATAACAATTCAATAAAGCCAGAAACTATCGTGCCATCTTTAAAATCACATTTAGACGTTGAGGATTTAATAATTCCTAAAGGTTTGAATTTTGAGAATTATAATTTTGAGCTATCTGGTGAAAATTATTGTTTAAATGACTATTCGGTTGGAGAGAAAATCAATCATGTTGATGGAGTGACAATTGAAGATGCTGAACATATGATGGCAACACGTATTTGGCAAAATACGGCAAAAGTTCACTTTGATGTTACCCAAAGAAGTGACCAAAGTAGACTTGTGTATGGTGGTCATATTATATCATTAGCTAGATCACTTAGCTTTAATGGGTTAGCAAATGCACAGTTAATTGCTGCTATTAATTCAGGTTCGCATGTAAATCCATGTAAGGCTGGCGATACAGTTACTGCATGGTCAGAAATACTGGATATATCTCAAACTACTTCCCCTAGTATTGGAGCCATTAGATTGAGACTCGTAGCTTTGAAAAATGGCGTTGATGAATTTGATTTACATGATTTGAACGGACAATATAAGTCGAATGTTTTATTAGATTTGGATTATTGGGCTTTTATACCTACGTAGATTTTTTAAAATTGCCTCGTATTCAAATAAATGCATTTAAATGATAAGTATGATGGTTTTATACCATTGACACTATGGTGTTTTGCTCCATTTCCTTTTAACAGGATGTAAATTTAATGAGGAGAAAAAATATGGGAGATTCCAATAACAATAATCGCCCTTTATCTCCACATTTAGATATTTATCAATATCAAATAACTTGGACAGTCTCCATTATGCATCGTCTAACAGGCATAGCAATGATGGTTGGGTTATTATTAATCACTGCATGGTTTTTGTCTGCCGCATTCAGCAAAGAGCTATTTGTAGTAATTGATAATTTTTTACAATCTTGGGTGGGGATTTTTGTGATTTTTGGATCCCTGTGGGCATTTTGGTTTCATTTCCTTAATGGTGTTCGTCACCTTTTTTGGGATGCCGGCTACGGATTTAATTTAGAAACTGTAGCAAGATCTGGTTGGACAGTTGTTTTTGGGTCTATTATTCTTACAATTTTATCAGTTGTAGTTCTGTAAAGGGTGATCATGAATATAAAGTCGTTCCAAAATATTTTCTACAATCTAAACTCTTCTGAGCATGGACTTCAGCATTGGCTTTTGCAAAAAGTAACTGCTGTTCTATTAATTCCTTTAAGCCTTTTATTCGTTTATTTCTTTTCCACTGTTTTTGGTGAAGGGCATGAAGTTGTAATACTTTATTTTCAGAATGATATGGTTGCATTTTTGACGGCATTTTTTCTTGTTATCTCTTTTTTACATCTAAAACAGGGTTTACAAGTAGTGATTGAGGACTACGTACATAGTACATTGTTAAACATCTGGCTTTTAAGAATTATAGCTTGGTCTACTAGGATATTGTCTATAATTAGTATTATTGCTTTGGGAAAGATTGCGCTAAGTGGTTAAGTTGATGGGAATATATAATGGCTGCATATAATTACATTGACCATGAATACGATGTGGTTGTCGTTGGAGCTGGTGGTGCAGGGCTTAGAGCTACCTTAGGGATGGCAGAGCAAGGATTAAAAACTGCTTGTATAACGAAGGTATTTCCAACGCGCTCTCATACTGTTGCAGCTCAGGGGGGCATAGCGGCTTCTCTTTCCAACATGGGTCCTGATAATTGGCAATGGCATATGTATGACACGGTGAAAGGGTCTGATTGGCTGGGTGATACTGATGCAATGGAATATTTAGCGAGAGAGGCTCCTAAGGCCGTATATGAATTAGAACATTATGGTGTCCCATTTTCTCGAACTGAAGAGGGAAAAATTTACCAAAGACCTTTTGGTGGCCATACTACGGAATTTGGTGAGGGGCCGCCGGTTCAGAGAACTTGTGCAGCAGCTGATCGAACGGGTCATGCTATTTTGCATACGCTTTATGGACAATCTCTAAAGAATAATGCTGAATTCTTTATTGAATATTTTGCGACTGATCTAATAATGGATGAAAATGGTTCCTGTCAGGGCCTGATTGCCTGGAAACTAGATGATGGAACAATCCATCGCTTTAATGCAAAAATGGTTGTTTTAGCTACTGGAGGTTATGGTCGAAGTTATTTCAGTGCCACCTCTGCCCATACCTGTACTGGAGATGGTGGAGGTATGGTTGCTCGGCAAGGCCTCGCATTGCAAGATATGGAATTTGTTCAGTTCCATCCTACCGGAATTTATGGATCAGGTTGCTTGATTACTGAAGGTGCCCGAGGAGAAGGTGGTTATTTAACGAATTCAGAAGGTGAGAGGTTTATGGAAAGATATGCTCCCACATATAAAGACTTGGCACCTCGGGATTATGTTAGCCGTTGCATGACTATGGAAATTCGTGAGGGGCGTGGTGTTGGAGAAGATAGGGATCATATAAATTTAAACTTGAATCATTTGCCACCCGAAGCTTTAGCAGAAAGATTACCCGGAATATCTGAGAGTGCTCGTATTTTTGCAGGGGTCGATTTAACTAAGGATGCCATACCAGTAATACCGACAGTTCACTATAATATGGGTGGAATTCCAACAAATTACTGGGGTGAAGTGTTGAATCCGAATAGTAATAATCAGAATGAAATACAACCTGGCTTGATGGCTGTGGGAGAGGCGGGATGTGCGTCAGTTCATGGCGCTAACAGATTAGGTTCGAATAGTTTAATTGATTTGGTCGTATTTGGTAGGGCAGCAGCGATAAGAGCAGGTAAAGTTGTTGATCCAGCTACTCCAAATAAACCCTTAAATATGAATTCTGTTGAAAAAGCTATGGACAGATTTGATCGTATTAGAAGTTCTGATGGTGAAATAGGTACTGCTGAATTGCGTTTAGAGATGCAGAAGACTATGCAATCTGACGCTGCAGTTTTTCGAGCTAATGAAACTTTGGCTAACGGTGTTAATAAGATGATACAAATTGCGGAAAAAATGAATGATGTGAAAGTAACTGATAGATCCCTTATCTGGAATACAGATTTGATGGAAACATTAGAGTTAGATAACTTGATGCCTAATTCCTTAGCAACAATTGTAGGCGCAGAAGCCAGAAAAGAAAGTCGTGGAGCGCATGCACATGAAGATTATCCAACTAGAGATGATGAAAATTGGCGCAAGCATTCCTTAGCAAAAGTTAGTGGTTCGAATGTTGAGTTGTCGTATAGAGATGTTGGAACAAATCCCCTTACTACTGAAGAAGAAGGTGGAATATCGCTTAAACGTATTGCACCTAAAGAGCGAACATTTTAAGTTGTAGCTGAAAGTGTATTAATATGGTTGAATTTAGGTTACCTAAGAATAGTAGAATAACCGTTGGCAAAACTTGGCCTCGGCCAAAAAATGCGCAGAACATACGGAAATTCAAGATTTATAGATGGAATCCGGATACTGGTAAGAATCCGAGGCTTGATGTGTACTTTGTAGATATGGATACTTGTGGACCCATGTTTCTTGACGCATTAATTAAAATTAAGAATGAAATAGATCCAACATTAAGCTTTCGTAGATCATGTAGAGAAGGGATTTGTGGATCATGTGCTATGAATATTGGAGGTTCAAATACATTAGCCTGTATATTTGGGCTTGATGAGATAAAGGGGGATGTTAGTATTTACCCACTTCCTCATATGCCGGTCGTTAAAGATTTGATACCTGATTTAACTAATTTTTATGCTCAACATGCTAGTATTATGCCCTGGTTGGAAACTAAAACTGAAAGACCTAAGGAAGAATGGCGTCAATCCATTGAAGACAGAAAAAAATTAGATGGTCTCTATGAGTGTGTAATGTGTGCTGCATGTTCTACATCTTGCCCTAGTTATTGGTGGAATGGTGATAAATATTTAGGACCAGCGGCTTTGTTGCATGCTTACAGATGGATAATTGATTCAAGAGATGAAGCAACTTCAGAGCGTTTAGATGACTTGCAAGATCCATTTAAACTATACAGATGTCACACTATAATGAACTGTACGAAAACTTGCCCTAAAGGACTTAATCCTGCAAAATCAATTGCAGAAATAAAGAAAATGATGGTAGAACGAGCAGCTTGATGGTTAAAAGAGGTAAAGCCCCTTATTAAAATAGATAAATTGTGTGGACTTCTTATGCAGGAAAAACTTGTTAGCAAAGATCAGATAAACTCTTTTCAAAAAGATGGGGTAGTTTTGATTAAGGGATTATTTAAAAATTATATAGAGCTAATTCGGGACGGTATCGAATATAATATGCAGCAACCTGGTCCGTATGCGGCAGAAAATCTTAAATCAAATGAAGGTGGAAGATTTTTTGATGACTATTGCAACTGGAATAGAATAAGCCAGTTTAAGGAAGTGATTCAAAAATCAAATGTAGGTGAAGTAGCTGCTCAGTTGATGGTCTCAAAAACGGTGCAGGTTTTTCATGATCATGTCTTGGTTAAGGAACCTGGAACTTCAAAGCCCACACCGTGGCATCAAGATAGCCCTTATTACTTTGTAGAGGGTAGTCAAACAGTTAGTTTCTGGTCTCCAGTAGATAGAGTTACCGATGCTTCCCTAAGATGTGTTGCTGGATCACATAAATGGCCAAAAGCTGTTTTACCAACGCGTTGGTTAAATGAGGACAGTTTTTATTCAAATGCAGATGAATATATGACTGTTCCAGATCCAGATTCTGAAGGTATGAAAATTTTGGAGTGGGATATGGAGCCTGGTGATGCCGTAGCATTTAGTTATGGAATTTTGCATGGAGCGCGAGGTAATGAAACCAACCAACGTAGAAGGGCTTTTTCATTGAGATTAGTTGGTGATGATGCTCGTTATGTAGAGAGGCCAGGACCGACTTCGCCACCTTTTTCTGGACATAACATGAAACCAGGAGATCGTCTGCGTGAGGATTGGTTTCCAATAATTTATGAGCGATAATCTTATTTTAAATAATTCCTATACTTGACATTGAGTTTGTAAGAGCGCAGTTGCATCTCAATAAAACAAATATAAAAAAAACTCATTTGTCTTTCTAATTACGAGCATAATTAAGAAATATTAATATTTAAGTTTTAAGGCTTAAATCATAGATAATATGAGATCTTTAAGAAAGAGCGCAATGAAAAGTTTTGATGTGTTGGGTTTGAATCCCAAATTAATGGAAAAAATTAAAGCTTTAGGTTTAACTGAGCCGACACCAATCCAGTATCAAGCAATTCCACACATACTTAATGGTCGAGACGTTATGGGGCTAGCCCAGACTGGAACTGGAAAAACTGCTGCTTTTGGTTTACCCATTGCACATCGTTTGATGGAGAATCGTGAAAAGCCACATCCAAAATCTGCTCGGGCATTAATCCTTGCACCTACGAGAGAGCTTGCTAAGCAAATACAAGAGGCAATAAAAGTATTTGTTAAAGGGAGCCCCATGAAAGTTGGAATGGTTGTTGGGGGCCTCTCGATCAATCCACAAATTTTTAAAATGCAAAAAGGGATGGATATTTTAGTAGCAACCCCAGGACGTTTGATTGATTTACTTGAAAGAAAAGCTATAACTTTAGAGTTCACTAATTATTTGGTATTGGATGAAGCTGATCAGATGCTTGATTTGGGATTTATTCATGCATTGAGAAGAATTTCAAAGTTATTACCAGAACAAAAGCAAACAATGTTATTTTCAGCAACAATGCCTAAGTTAATGTCGGAAGTGGCTGATACATATTTAAATCGTCCAATTAGAATAGAGGTAAATCCTCCTGGAAAAGTGGCGGATAAAATTACTCAATCTATATATTTTGTAACTCAAGGTGATAAACCTGCGTTACTGAAAAATCTCTTATCTAAGCATGAAGCAAAACGTTCGCTAGTTTTTTTAAGAACTAAGCATGGCGCAGAAAAACTTATGAAAAGTTTAGTTAACCAAGGTTTTAAAGCTAATTCAATTCACGGTAATAAGTCACAAGGTCAACGTGATCGGGCTTTACAAGCTTTTAAAGATGGAAGTCTCAAGGTTTTAGTTGCTACTGATGTTGCTGCCAGAGGTATTGATATCCCTGAAGTCGAATTTGTCTATAATTTTGATCTACCTAATGTGCCAGAAAATTATGTTCACCGTATAGGGCGAACTGCCAGGGCAGGGGCATCTGGTATTGCCATAGCTTTTTGTGCAATGCCAGAAATGAAAGACTTGATAGCCATCGAAAAAAAATTAAATTCAAGTATTGATGTTGCTGGTGGAGTGCGTTGGGAAAAAGTTCCAGAAGAACTTGTAAAAAGAAATCGCCAAGGAAAAAGGAACAATAAGAAACCAAACAAAAATAATAATAAAAGCTTTGGTAGATCTGATAATTTACATGAACAAAATGTTACTAGTTTTACTCGAGACGATGGAGCTCAGCCAAAGAACAAAAAAAAGAAACGCCGTTCTGGTGCTCGGATTAAGAAAAAGGTATTATAAATTCAAATATTATTTAGGTAAATATTATTTAGGATTTTAAAGTAATGAAGATTCAAACTCATGGACTCGTAGTTGGAGTAGGTTTAGCAAAATTATTTGCTGCTAGTGAAGTTGTCGGCTTTAGTGGATGTGGGTATCATGTTTATAACACTTTAGAAGGTACTTTTCTTAATGGATGCATGCTTTCGGAGTTAATTACTGGTAAGTTTGCGTAGGGTGAGAAAATGAAGAAAATTAATCTAGATAGAGCAAGACCCCAGGACGCTGACAAGTTGCAAGCGGTGGAACCAGTAATTTGCTATAATCCATCTACATTAGAGAATTATGATTTTACTATTTATGAAGCTGTCCGTCACACGATGAAAAAGATAAATAGTGAACTTATTCCACCCCGGTCAGCTAGCTGTGTTAACGTAAATGCTGGTCAGTTTTTTCGAATTAAATCAGTTGATGGACCACAGGTTGGTGATTTAAATTTGTGGAGTAGGGAAGAACTATCGGAGTTTTTTTATTCTGGAAAAACGAGAGCTTTGTATGGAACTCATGTGTCAACAAAAGATCGTCTTTGGTCAAGTTTACCCACAATGCGACCAATGGCTACGATAACGCACGATACGTTAGATTGGTACGGCTTTGATTCATTTGGCGGTTCAGTTCATGATATTATTGGCACTCGTTGTGACCCCTACACAAATAATTTGATTTCGGGTGGAGGGCAGTATCATTACTGTTGCCACTCTAACTTAACGAGAGCATTAGCCAAACACTGTGATTTGAAATTAAATATAGCTGAAAAATATGTACATGATGTTTTGAATGTCTTTATGTGTACTGGTTTTACCCGTGATACTGGGCAATATTTTATGAAAGAGAGCCCAGTAAAACCAGGTGATTACCTTGAATTTTTTGCAGAAATAGATCTAATTGTGGGGTTAAGTGCCTGCCCTGGTGGAAATTGTGCTGCCGAACACTCAAGCGACCAGGCAAATTGTTATCCATTGGAAATCGAAATTTTTTCAGTTGATCCTAATAAATTAATTGGTTGGCAAAAAGCCACTATAAATCAATATGATCGATCTCATGGTTTATCTGAAAAATAATTTGTAACTTATTAATTTAACAATACCTCTCTACTCCAGTTACTTGTGCATCAGAGTACCGGTCTCCGTGCGCCCAACCAGCTGGTAGTATTTTATTTATTTCTGCCCGATCTTCATCGGTGAACAATATTTCAGTGCCTGAAATAAAATCTCTTAAATTTCTTGCAGATCTTGTTCCTGGGATTGGTATAGTGTGGTTACCTTGATCTAATGTCCATGCGATTGAGGTGCCTGCTGCAGTCCAGCCTCTTAAAGCACAAAATTCCCTGAATGTTTTTATTATTTCCATATTTTTTGAAAAATTAGGTTCGAGAAAACGTGGTTGGCTTTTCCGAAAATCTGTCTCAGAGAATTTAGATGGTATTACGTTTGTATCAGATAAAATTCCTCTACCAAGAGGAGAAAAAGGTACAAATGCAGTGCCCAATTCTTGACAGGTTTGTAGCATTCCTAAATCAGGATAACGCGTCCAAAGAGAGTACTCATTTTGGATTGCTGTTACTTGATGAATTTTTGAAGCTCGTCTTAAGGAACTTGGAGAAATTTCTGAAAATCCAAAACCTCCAATTTTACCTTCTTCAATAAATTTTGTTAGGGTACCCGTTACATTTTCAATATCATATTTATAATCTCTTCTATGAATGTAGTATAACGGAATATATTCTACTTTTAAGCGTGTTAGTGATCCTTCCAACGCATTTCTTAAACCCGCCTCGGAATTATCATTAGTGCCTCTGGGGGCTCCTTTAACAATTCCTCCTTTTGTAGCAATGTTAAAGTGATATTTATTTTTAGATTGATACTCACCGATTATGTTTTCTGAAATTCCCCAACCATACATTTCTGCCGTGTCTAAGAAGTTAATTCCAACATTCCTAGCTTCGTCTAAGCACTTAAAAGATTCTTCTTTTGTTGTAGAATCATAGAACCCTGCAAAACTCATACAGCCTAAGCCAACTTCACTTACATTTAAGTCCAAATTTCCAAGTTTACGCTGTTTCATGAAAATGCTGCTTCCAGTGCTATCTCTACCATCTCACCAAATGATCGTTCGCGATCTTCGGATGGGAGAGCTTCATGCGTTATTAAATGATCACTTACAGTTAAAATAGCAAGTGCTCTCCTGTCGTATCGAGCAGCTAAAGTATACAATTCTGCTGCCTCCATCTCGACTGCTAATACGCCATGCCGCCTCATTTCAAGATCAATATCTTGATGTTCTGAATAGAAAACATCAGAAGAAAATATATTCCCAATATGTACTTTTGACTTTCTCTTTTTTGACACTTTTGCTGCTTCATTTAACAAATCCCAGTTTGCAGTTGCCGCAAAGTTTAAATCTTTAAAAATTGGCCTGTTCATGGAAGACATACTAGAAGCAGACATTGCCAAGATAATATCCCGAATACCAACTTTGTCTGACATTCCGCCACATGAACCGATACGGATTAGTGTTTGAACGTCGTAGTCTTTTATTAACTCATTTGCATATATGGATAATGAAGGCATGCCCATGCCAGATCCGTGGATAGTAACTTTATTACCTCTCCATGTGCCCGTATATCCTAACATGCCTCGAACTTCATTTACTAGTTTTGGGTTTTCTAGAAATGTTTCAGCTGCCCACTTTGCCCTATATGGATCTCCTGGTAAGAGTACCGTTTCAGCAATGTCAGTTTTTTTTGCACCGATATGAATGGTCATTGGGCTCTCCATTTAGTTTTAATTAATTTTCTAATTTGCACATTTCAATAAATATATATTATTAAAATTTTTATGTATTGCCTGCGTGGATAGCATAAACAAAATAATTGTGACAATGGTTTATCATTTCTTAATCGAAGTTTTCTCTAAAAAACCACGTTGTTCAAGTAGTGCTTTTACGTCTGGTAGCTTCCCACGAAAATTAATGTATGCCTCTTCTGGTGGAACAGAACCTCCTTTTGATAAAATACAATCATGCAAAGCCTTTGCTGTTTTGACATCAAACGGATCATTTTTTTCTTCAAATGCGTTGAATGCGTCGGCATCCATTACTTCTGACCACATGTAAGAATAATATCCAGAAGAGTAGCCATCTCCAGAAAAGATGTGAGAAAATTGAGATGTTGCATGCCGCATATCAATAGCAGATGGCATACCAATATTTTTCAATACTTCATTTTGTCTCTGTAGTGGGTCTTTTGGAACAGAACCTTCATGAAAAGATAAATCAACTATTGCAGATGCAACATATTCAACTGTGCTGAATCCTTGGTCTATATTTTTTGCCTTGTGTAACTTGTTGATCAATTGTTCCGAAATGGGTTGTCCAGTTTCATAATGTAATGCAAATTTTTGTAATATTTCAGGCACTTCTAACCAATGTTCAAATAATTGACTTGGAAGCTCTACAAAATCTCTTGCTACGGAAGTTCCTGAGACAAAAGGGTACGAAACATCAGATAAAATTACGTGTAGTGCATGGCCAAATTCATGAAATAGGGTTGTTGCTTCATCAAAACTTAATAAGCAAGGTTTACCTTCTTTGGGCATCGTAAAATTACATATATTTAAAACTATGGGGCGTACATTTCCATCAAACTTAGATTGCCCTCGAAGGGAGGAACACCACGCTCCAGAGCGTTTAGAACTGCGAGCATAATAATCACCAATAAAAATCGCCATATGCTCTCCGTCTCTTTTAACTTCCCATGCGCGAGCATTGGGATGATATAGACTTAATTCAATAGATGTAAAATCTAGATTGAATAAGCGTTTCGCACAGTAGAAAGCTGCTTCAATTATTTTGTTCAATTGTAAATGATTTTGTATTTCAACTTCATTTATGTTGAAGTTGTTAAGTCGCCTTTTTTCTGAATAATATCTCCAATCCCAAGGTTGGAGAGCATCATTCACACCGTCGTTTGATAATAAATTTTGGAGCTGTTTTGAATCGTTTTCAGCCTTAAGTTTTGCTGGCTTCCAAACCGACATTAAAAGCTCTTTTACGTTCTCAGGTGTTTTGGCCATTTCCGTTTCAAGTTTAAAATTTGAAAAATTGTCATATCCTAATATCTGTGAGCGTTCTTTTCTTAATTCCAAAGTTTCTGAAACGATTGCTAAATTATTAGTATCACCTTCGTTATTGCCTCTTGAAACCCACGCTTCATATACTTTTCTTCTTAGGTGTCTATGAGATGAGAATTGTAAAAATGGAACAACTGTTGATCGACTGAGTGTCATAACATAACCACCAACATTTTGCTCATCTGCATTTTTTGAAAGTGAATCGATTAAGAACTCTGGTAATCCGTCTAAATCATTAGAACTTAGTGTCAGATACCAAGAGCTTTCGTCTGCTAACAAATTTTGAGAAAATTTAGTTCCTAAAATTGCTAATTTTGACATAATCTCTTGATAACGTATCTTTTCTGTTTCTACTAACTTTGCACCTGCTCTAATAAACATTTGGTGGTATAAGTGAGTTATTCGGATTTGTTCCTTTGTTAATCTCGTTTTATCATTATTTTCAAATATCGTTTTTACTCGCGCCCAAAGCTTTGAATTAGTCAAAATTTCTGAATTAAATTGGGCTAATTGAGGGGCGATTTTTAATTGTATATTTTGTCTTTCTACATTGCTATCTGCTCCCGTTAGATTAAAAAAAACTCGGCTGACTTTGTCTAAAACATTATCTGCTTTTTCCATTTCTTCTATTGTGTTTTTAAAAGTAGGCACATCTTTATTTGAATATATTTTTTTATAATTAGTCTTGGCTTTTGCCATGGCCAAACTAAAAGCTTCTTCAAAATGGATATCTTGTATTTGAGAGAATGGTGGCATTTCATACTGACCAGTCCATCTTTCTAATAAAGGGTTTGTCATTTTATTCTCCAATTCTCTGAATTAATAGTTATTTAATAAAAATGAAAGATTCCAGTCTTAAACACTCGACTTATAGTAAAAAATATTTATGACTTTGAGGGTAAATTCAAGGGGAAGAAAATGAAAAAAAATACTTATACTGGCATTAGAACAACCGCAATTCATGCTGGCGAAGGTCCAGATCCTGCAACAAATGCCTCTGCTCCGCCTCTTCATATGTCATCCACATTTGTAAGTGAAGAAGCTGGAGGTTTTTCTGCTCATGATTTGACGGAAGATAGCCCTTGGTTGTATGCCCGTTGGGCTAATCCAACAGTTTCTATGCTAGAACAAAAAATTGCAGCAATTGAAGGTGTTGAGGAAGCACTTTGCACCGCCTCTGGCATGGCAGCGGCTGCAGCAATATTTATGACATTCTTGTCTTCTGGTGATCATGTTATTGTGTCTGATGTATCTTACGCAGGTGTAGCAGAGCTAGCAAGAGATACACTACCCCGGTTTGGAATTGAGACCACATTTGTGGATATGTCTGATCTAGAAGCATTATCAGAAGCCATTCAAACTAATACAAAATTGATTCATATTGAAACACCAGTTAATCCTATCTTGCGGTTAACTGACATTAAGGCAGTTAAAAAGATTGCAAGCAAAGCAGGTGCCCTATTGTCTGCTGATTGTACATTTTCAACACCAATAGGAACTAAAGCAAATGAACTTGGAATAGATTTGATAATGCACTCGGCCACTAAGTATTTGTGTGGCCATGGCGACGCTGTAGGTGGGGTTATTGCTGGCTCCCGCTCCTTAATTGGACAATTAAGACTTGAAGCTGGGATTCATCACGGTGGTGTGATGTCCCCATTTAATGCTTGGTTAATTGCCAGGGGTGTATCAACTTTACCTTTGCGAATGGAGGCACATCAAAAAAATGCTATGGCTTTGGCAAAATGGTTGGAGAAACATCCAAACGTTAGTGATGTTAAATATCCAGGATTACAAAGTCATCCGCAACATGATTTGGCTTTAACGCAGATGAATAACTTTTCTGCTATGCTTAGTTTTCAAGTAGGAGATGAAGCAAAGGGAAAGGCACTTGCAAACAAAATGGCTGCAAAACTTGAGGTGATCCACTACGCTGTCTCATTAGGTCATCATAGAAGTCTTATTTTCTGGATGCCAACTGAAGATTTGGTGAATGGTTCTTTCAGATTAACAGATAGTCAGATAAAAAGTTACAAAAATTTTGCAGGTGAGGGTATTTTTAGAATGTCTGTTGGATTGGAAGATGTAGAGGATTTAATCTTAGATTTGGAAAGAGTACTTTGAGGGTTTAGTGAATAAATTCTAGGATTTTCATATTAATGGTGCGTTTACTTGATTTTAAATTGTAAAAAATTTTAAAAATATGATAATCAAATTAGAATTTAACTAAATAAGTCGGATTTGGGTGTGTTTCAGTCGGCAAATTGAGTTACTTTTTTTATAATTCTGCGAGTTGTGATAAAATAGAATTTCGGAGTTTTGGTATGAAAACGCATGTTAAAGCCTTAGTCGTTGGCGGAGGCGCTGTAGGGACTGGTATAGCTTATCATTTGGCTAAATTTGGATGGAAAGATGTTATGTTATTGGAACGTGACGAATTAACGTCTGGTTCCACTTGGCACGCAGCTGGTTTATTACCCTTGTTCAATATGTCCTATGCGACAACTCACATTCACGATTATTCAGTTAGGTTTTATAAGGAGCTTGAGAAAGAAACAGGTCTAAATGCAGGGTTTTCAGTTGTTGGAAATTTACGAATGGCTCAAACAAAAGAGCGTATGGATGAATACATGTTATATGCCTCCACAGCAGAGACGGTTGGAATTCCTTATGAGTGGTTAACACCAACCCAAATAAAAGACCGTTGGCCTTTGATAAATACTGGTGATCTTGAGGGAGCAATATATCATCCAACAGATGGCTATATTAATCCAGCAGATGTTACCATGGCGATGGCAAAAGGAGCGCGCCAAAGAGGTGTAATAATTGATCGAAAATGGCAAGTAGATGGTTATGAGTGGACAGGTTCTGCCTGGAATGTAACTTGTACTAAAATGGTAGAAAAGGGAGGTAATTTATTACCTTCAGATGAAAAGAGAATAATTAGTGCTGAACATGTTGTTACGGCAACTGGAAATCATGCACAAAGAACAGCTAAACTTTTAAACCTAAAGATCCCTGCAATACCGGTTGAACATCAATTTATCGTGACTGATCAGGATCCTACTTTGGTTGATTGGCGAAAGAACAATCCAGAGCATCCCGTTATTCGAGATGCTGATGCTCAATCGTATGTAAGAGAAGAACGTGGTGGTTGGATACTTGGGGTTTATGAAAAAAATGCCCCAGCACGATTTGAGTATGGAGTGCCTGATAGCTTTCGTGCTGATTTATTTCAATTGGATTTAGAGAGAATTGAAGATCAGTACATGGCCATGATTCATCGGATCCCTTCATGTGAAAATTCTGGCTTAAAAGATGATTTTAATGGACCTATTTGTTACACGCCAGATGGTAATCCCTTGGTTGGTCCAGCGCCAGGTTTGCGCAATATGTGGCTTGCTGAAGGATTTAGTTTTGGTATTACAGCAGCTGGTGGTACGGGTTACTATATGGCACAAATGATGGTTAATGGAGAAGCTGAAATTGACATGGCTTCACTAGATCCAAAACGTTATGGAAAATGGATAACTACCGAGTTTACAGCTAGAAAGAATGAAGAATGCTATGATCATGTATATGTGCTTCATCATCCTGATGAGGAGAGGCCTGCTTCGCGACCTTTAAGAACTGCTCCAGCATATGATAGGCAAAAAACTCGTGGTGCTCAATTTGGATTTGTAAATGGTTGGGAAAGGCCAAATTATTTCGGACCAGAAAATGCAGACAAAGAATTTGATAAAAAGAGCCGATCTTTTAGACGAGGATCCTGGTGGAAATATGCAGTTGAGGAAGCTAAATCAATCAGAAATGGAGTAGGGTTGATAGATGCTACAGCTTTTACTAAGCATGTTATCAAGGGACCAGGAGCGACTAAGTTTTTAGATTGGTTTACTTGTAATAAGTTGCCAAAAGTTAATAGAATAAATCTTACTTACGCATTAACTCCAAGTGGCACGACGAGAACTGAATATACGATTGTGCGAAATGGAGAGGATAATTATTATCTTGTCTCTGCGGGGGCATGGACGGATTATGATGCTGACTACTTATATAAATCTATTGAAGATAAAGTAGAAGAATTTGGTTATATTGAAGTTCACGATGTCACAAATCAGTGGGGTGTTTTTGCGATAGCTGGACCTAAAACTCGAGATGTGTTGCGTGAAGTAATAAAAGATGCAGACATTAATAAAGTTCTTTCTAATAAAAATTTTCCTTGGCTTTCCACACGAAATATTGAATTGGGTATGTGCCCAGTTAAAGCTATTAGAGTGGCTTATACGGGCGAATTGGGATACGAACTCCATCATCCAATGGAAATGCAAAATTATTTATTTGATTTACTGGAAGGTGCGGGAAAGAAATATGGAATGAAACTTGTTGGGGCTCGTGCCCAAAATTGGTTGAGACAAGAAAAGTCTTATAGAGCTTTTGGTACAGAGTTAGGTAGAGATGCCACTCCATTAGAAGCAGATTTATCACGGTTTATAGATTTAGATAAAATTTTTCAGGGTAAAGAAAAGATGCTTGAAAAAGGTATTAGATCAAAGTGTGTAACACTTTTAATTGATGGGCCAGATGATGCTGACCCTTGGGGACGAGAAGCGCTGTTTCACAATGGTACAAAAGTTGGCCGACTTACTTCAGGAGGTTTTTCTGTTGTATTTAATAAACAAATTGGCATGGGATATGTCTCTGAGAAAGTAGCAATTGTTGGGCAAGAGTTGGAAGTTTTAATCATGGGAAAACGTTGGGCTGCAAAAATTGTTGAAGATAGCCCTTATGATCCTAAAAATGAGAGTATCCGAGTTGATGGCTAATTCTTTACATTAGTATTATTCTGTCGTTTTGCTTCTCTCTTTAAATGCATTCGATAAATTATTGGCGCAAGTACTAGATTGTAAGTTGATTTTGATAATAGATTAAATATTGGAATTTTTACTAGAGCCGCTAAAACTTGGTACTTTGGCATTTCAGACCATAAAACTCTAAAAGCCTCTATCCCCTCAAATTTCTCACCGGCCTTAAATGCATAAAGTTTTTTTGCAGCATGATCTTGCGTTAAATTCCATTGATCTAAATTTGCTTTATTTAAATCTATAAATGTTATTGGGAGGTTATTCTTTGTGACATACTTTTTGTAATGATTAATTTCGAAACGACAAACAGGACAGTTCTCGTTATAGATTATTTCAGTTTTTTCATCCATGTACTTATAAATAGGTCAAAGTTTCTAAAAATCGATATGTAATTATTTTATTGAACTTTAAGTTATTAACTTCCCCCAAAGATCGTATTCAGAGGCGCCATCCACAGTCACTTTTACTATTTCTCCTACTGATAGTTTTTCAAAATTTTTATCAATGAATAAATTGCCATCAATTTCTGGAGCATCTGCCATTGTTCTACATGTTGCTCCATCAGACTCAATTGAGTCAATAATCACATCTAAATCTTTGCCTATTTTTCTCTCTAATTTAGTTTCAGAAATCTTTTGGGAAACCTCCATTAGTCTATTCCAGCGATCTTCCTTTACTTCTTTAGCTATTTGGTTTGGCAGGTGATTAGAACTTGCGCCTTTAACATTTTCATATTGAAAGCATCCAACTCGATCAAGTTGGGCTTCGATTAACCAATCAAGTAAGTGTTGAAATTCATTTTCGCTCTCTCCTGGATATCCTACAATAAAAGTGGATCTGATGCTAATATCAGCACATTCATTTCGCCAAGCTCTGATTTCTTCTAAAGTTTTGCTACTTGCAGCGGGCCGTGACATTCTCTTCAGAACATCGGGATGAGAATGTTGAAAGGGTATATCCAGGTAAGGTAAAATATCTCCTTGCGCCATAAAGGGTATTAACTTTCTGACGTGCGGATATGGGTAAACATAATGTAACCTTATCCAAACGCCCAGTGAACCAAGATCTCGAGCTAAGTCTACAATATGAGCACGATGTCCATTAATTTCCTTATATTTCAAATCTAAACCATAAGCGCTTGTATCTTGGGAGATAATTAGAAGTTCCTTAACCCCGTTATCTACTAATTTTTCTGCTTCCCTTAATATAGCGTGGGGTGGCCGGCTATTTAGTTTTCCCCGCATGCTTGGAATTATGCAAAACTTACACTTGTGATTGCATCCTTCTGAAATTTTCAAGTAGCTATAATGTCTTGGTGTTAAAGATACATTTGTAGCTGGAAGTAGATCAATAAAAGGATCAGGTCTTGCAGGGATAGCAGTGTGTACTGCGTCTAATACCTTTTCATATTGTTGAGGTCCTGTGACGGCAAGAACAGTTGGGTGTGCCCCTGTAATATATTCCGGGTCTGCACCAAGGCACCCAGTTACGATCACTTTTCCATTTTCTCTTAAGGCTTCACCAATTGCGTCTAAGCTTTCGAGCTTAGCTGAGTCTAAAAAGCCACATGTGTTTACGATCACTGCCTCAGCATCGTTGTAATCTGACGAAATAGAGTATCCCTCTGCTCGAAGACGTGTCAATATTCTTTCGCTGTCTACCAATGCTTTAGGACAGCCAAGGCTCACAATACCAATCTTTGGCTGACCTAACCTTGTTTCTGATATTTTTTGTGCTTTGGCTAAGTCTGGACGACTTCCTGGCTCAATATTTTTCATAATAATCGTATAGTCATTGTATAATTATATTAAAAGCTTTTGCTTGAAAATAATAATTAATTTTAAAAGATTAATTAGACCTAAAATTATATATTTTTCTATTTATTAATTATTAAATAGTATGTTTGCTTAAAAGATCATCTAGCATTAGACTTATATCTTCAATAGAATTTGCTATTATGTGAGTTACATTATCTTTTCGTTGAATTCGTCCAGTTACTTTGAGCATTCTTCCACCAATCACTTGGTTGCGAAATTTTTTGAAAATATTGGGCCAAATTATGATATTAGAAACACCAAATTCATCTTCTAATGTAAGAAAGATGACACCACTTGCTGTACTAGGTTTTTGACGAACCAAAACTAATCCTGCTACTGTAACTAGCGACCCATTGGGAGGAATATCTAATTTGTTATGTGGTAGAGCTGAGGGTGGTCGAGGCCACTTATGGTCTATTATGTTAATTGCCTTCATGAGAACATAAGTAGAACAAAATAAGTTTCCTTTCAATAGTTTAAATTTATTATGACGTTTTAGTATTAGTAAATGACGCAGTTTGTAACCATGTGTAAAATTAGGTACTGGTAATTGAAATTAAAAAAATATATTCAAAATTGAAAAAAATACTGGTCTGATGTGTAAACCGCAGTTAGACCATATCAAATAATTTGGAGTCTGATTCTAATGCCAAAAATTACTTATATTGAACATAACGGAACCGAGCATTCGGTCGATGTTGATAGTGGCCTTACAGTAATGGAAGGTGCTCGTGACAATAATGTACCAGGGATAGAAGCCGATTGTGGTGGTGCATGTGCCTGCTCAACTTGTCATGTTTATGTTGATACAAAATGGGTTGAAATACTACCACCTAAAGATGATATGGAAGAAGATATGTTAGATTTTGCTTGGGAGCCTGACATGGAGCGATCCCGTCTTACCTGCCAAGTAAAAGTAACTGATGAATTAGATGGTTTGGTCGTTCATATGCCTGAAAAGCAAATATAGCCATTTTTTTTATAATGCTCTCCAACCAATATCCTTTCGATAAAAGCCATCTTTCCAATTAATTTCTTCAATCATTTTATATGCTTTTACTTTAGCTTCTTGAATGCTTGAGCCTCTTGCAGTCGCGTTCAATACCCTTCCACCATTTGCAATAATATGTTCACCATCTTTTTTAGTCCCTGCATGAAAGAGCATTTTGGTGCTATCCTCTTCAATACTATCAGATCCTAATATTTTAGAACCCTTAATGTATTTATTTGGATATCCGTTTGTAGCTATAACTACTGTTAAAGCATGATCATTTGCCCAAACAACTCTCACTTCGTTTAACTTTTTTTCACAAGTGGCTAATATTAAATCCAATATTTGACCACCTAAGCGCATCATTAAAACCTGACATTCAGGATCACCAAATCGAGTGTTAAATTCTACTAATTTTGGTTCAGCATCTTTTATCATTAAACCTGCGTATAAAACTCCCTCATAAGGTATTCCTCTTTTTTTCATTTCATTTAGACAAGGCTTTACAATCTTTGAGATTGCTTTGTCTTCAATTTCTTTGGTTAAGATTGGTGCTGGTGAGTATGCGCCCATTCCTCCAGTATTTGGTCCTTTATCCTCGTCATATGCTCTTTTGTGATCTTGGGCACTTCCAAGGGAAACGATATTTTCGCCATCACATAGCACGAATAAAGAGACTTCTTCTCCATCCATAAATTCTTCGATAACAACTTCAGCACCTGCATCGCCATAATGCCCACCAAACATATCTTTTAGTGCGTTGGTCGCTTCTGACGGTGTGGACGCAATAACTACACCTTTACCTGAGGCGAGTCCGTCTGCTTTTATAACCAATGGATAATTTTTGTTTTGTATAAAGCCTATAGCGGGCTCTTGATTTTTAAAATGCTTGTATTTTGCAGTAGGTGCTTCACAAAGAAAACAAATTTCTTTCGTAAAAAGCTTTGATGATTCCAGTTTCGATGCTTCTAATGAGGGACCAAATGTTAATATCCCCGCATTATTCAATATATCTGAAACTCCACAAGAGAGTGGCTCTTCTGGACCTATAATAACTAGATCTACATTGTTGTCTTGGCACCAGCTTTTTACAACATTCCCATCATTAATGTTTATTTCTATGCAATTCGCTATTTTTGCAATTCCTGCATTCCCTGGTGAACAAGTTAGTTTTGCACATTTAGGGTTTTGTTTTATCGCCCATGCAATTGAATGTTCACGTCCACCACCGCCTAATATTAGTATATGCAAAAAAGTCTCCTTGGCCTTGTGATAAAGTAGTTTTAAGGTGAGTCTATAATAGTGACAAGAGAACAAGATGAATGATTTAATAGATTTACCAGGTTTAGGAGGAAACACTCCAGAATTTTCTGTTTCTGAAATCTCTATGGGGATTAAAAAGCTAGTAGAAACTGAATTTAACCATGTTAGAGTTAGGGGTGAGCTGGGACGTGTTTCGAAACCAGCATCTGGACATATTTATCTAGATTTAAAAGATGATAAGGCTGTTTTAGCTGGGGTAATGTGGAAGGGTACAGTTTCTAAGCTTAATATAATCCCAGAAGAAGGGATGGAAGTCATTGTAACTGGCCGTTTAACAACTTTTCCAGGTCAGTCAAAATACCAAATCATAATTGAGCAACTTACTCCGGCTGGAGCAGGTGCTCTAATGGCTATGTTGGAAAAAAGAAAAAAAGAATTAAGTGCAGAAGGCATATTCGATAAAAAAAATAAAAAGGAAATTCCATATTTACCTGTTCATATTGGAGTGATTACTTCACCGTCTGGCGCAGTTATAAAGGATATAATGCATCGATTGAATGATCGTTTCCCATCCAGAGTAACTATCTGGCCTGTGGTGGTTCAGGGGGAAAAATGTGCTCAAGAAGTAACTGATGCAATAATTGGATTTAATGAACTAATCGATAAACCTGATGTCATTATTGTCGCGAGAGGTGGGGGATCTCTTGAAGATTTGTGGGGGTTTAATGAAGAAATAGTTGTTCGAGCATCTTTTTTGAGTAAAATTCCTATAATTTCTGCTATTGGGCATGAAACGGATACGACCTTAATTGATTTTGTTGCAGATGTACGAGCTCCAACTCCATCCGCTGCTGCAGAAATGGTTGTTCCAGTCAGGCAAGAATTATTATTGGCATTGTCTAGTTTAGACAATCGGCTCCAACGTTCATTAATTTTGCTTTTACAAAATAAAAAACAACGAATTTCTGATTTAAGTAGGGGATTGCCTAAAGGGGAAGATTTATTCTATTCCCAAAGTCAAAAATTAGATTTCCTAACTGAAAAACTTCCACTTTCCTTGAGGGGGTTAACTCAAAAATTCCGTTTAAAGATTGTATCTATATCGGCTAAGATAAATATTAAAGTTTTAGAACAATCAGTATCCCATAAAAAAACAGAAGTAAGTTCCGTTGAAAAACAACTCCATCGTGTGATGTTTAATAGTTTTGAACAATTAGGTCAAAAACTAAAATCAACTGAAAGGTTGAGGCAAAACTTAGGTTATAGAGAAACTTTGAAGCGTGGTTACGTGGTTTTAAGAGATGGTGGAGGACCACTAACCTCCGCTGAAAAGGCTTCTAGTTCAGAAGGTCCAATAACGGCTGAATTCTTTGATGGAAGTTTATTATTGAAGGATGGACCAACACGAAAAATTAAATCAAAAAAACAGGATGTTTACAAAAATCAAGGAAAATTACTTTAAACGTTGATAACTTTAAGTTTGGTTCTGATATTAAAATTCTAAAAAAAATTTTATATATTGTTATAAAGTACTTTAATATTTAACGCTGCTTGTTTAATCCTAATTCATAACAAGCGCAGAGGTAAAAATGTCATTTTTTTCTAAATTAAAAAACCGTTTGTTTAGATCTTCTTCAAAATTAACTGATGGGCTTGACGCGATTGTCAATGATGGTGGTGAAGAGGAGGAAGAGAATAATAATGAAAATGCAATTCAACCTTTGAATCATAATCTTGAAGATTTTGCTCTACAACCAGAACCAGAACCAGAGCCTGAACCTGC
>Ga0209383_1000090_pt1 | contig 59342 bp, 54 predicted proteins | sample CoawatmetaG02DNA_FD_187510 | JGI IMG/M metagenome (GOLD analysis project Ga0209383, IMG submission 187510) | Marine microbial communities from the West Antarctic Peninsula - Coastal water metaG029-DNA (SPAdes) (version 2) | ecosystem: Environmental > Aquatic > Marine > Coastal ...
GGCCTTGAAGGCGATATAGATGGATTAATTCATCTTTCAGATATATCTGAGAGTGAAGATCCAAAAGATGCCCTGGAAGGTTACAAAAAAGGCGATAAGTTAGATTGCATAGTATTTGCAGTTGACGCTGAAAGAGAAAGAATTTCATTAAAGTTGAGTGAATAGTAATAAGCCAGAAACTTATAATCGTTCAGATATTGAATTAGCTTTAACTAAAGAATTTCCAGACCTTAGTAAATCACAAATTTCATCAACAATTGATTCTATTTTAGAATCAATTGTTGATGCTGTTGCCATAGATAGTAAAGTTGAAATCAGAGGCTTTGGAACTTTTTCTAAAAAGTATATAAGGCCCAGAAAATTTATAAATCCAAGAACAAAAGAAGTCTCATACCTAGGTGAAACTGCAACAATGCACTTCAAGCCCTCTAAATCATTGGTTGAGAAGTAACTTATAGTTTAAAATTCACTAATCATGTCCAAATCCATTATTGTTGCCGTTGATGAATCTAATATAGACTCATTTAAAAGAGTTATTGATTCTTTAGATAATAATCTCTGTATGGTAAAAATTGGTAGTGTCAGTTTTAATGCTCTAGGCCATCAGGTTATCTTGTATGCTGCAAATAAAGGCTTTGATATATTTCTAGATCTTAAATTACATGATATTCCCAATACTGTTAAGAAGTCTATTGAGGGGTTAGTCTCCCTGCCAATTAAAATGCTAACTATTCATACCTCTGGAGGAAGGCAGATGATGCAGGCTGCCATGCAGGCAGTAGAGAAAAGTAGTATAAAAGTTTTCGGAGTCACTGCACTAACCAGCCTTTCAGATAGTGATACAAATCAAATATACAAAAGAGATGCCGTTGATCAAGTAGAGGCAATGCTAGATCTCGCCGAAGAGTCAGGAATCGATGGAGTGGTATGTTCTCCTCATGAGCTTTATTTGGTAGCTGTAAGAGCCTCTTTGTTATCAGTTACTCCCGGTATTAGATTAAGAGACTCTGATGACGATCAGAGTAGGGTTATGACACCAAAAGAGGCTATTAATCTAGGTGCAAACTATATAGTTGTCGGTAGGCCCATTACAGAAGCGCAAGATATAAAGGGCGCTCTTCAAGAAATATACAATTCAATATAATAAAATGAATTTACTAGAGAAAATCCAGAAAGAATCAATTGATATAAAAAAGGATAGCTTCGACTTTTCATTTAAGAGCGATGCAATGACTTACAAATCCTTTCTTACAGGCTTTAATCAAAGTTTATTTGATTTATTTAATTCTCATTATAAATTATTAAATGTATCAAACTCAATTCTGAGCTTATTAAATGGCAAGAAAATTAATTTAACAGAAGACCAATCTGCTCTTCACCATACTTATAGAGATGCATTTTCTAGTAATCCTAATAATCTATTACCTGAAGACCTATTAAGTGATTGTAAAAAATCTATTAACGATTGCATAGCACTTAAATCTTCTCTTCAGAAGAGAGGAATTAAGAATATAGTAACAATTGGTATAGGAGGATCTTTTGAAGGGCCTAAACTACTAATTGAAACACTTACTTCTTCAGATAAGAGAGCTTTCAATCATATCTTCTTAACAGGCCCTGATGTTATTGAATTCTCTGAAATCATTAAGCCACTGAGTCAAGAGGAAACTTTTTTTATAGTTTCATCAAAGTCATTTAGCACGGACGAGATATTACAAAGTATTGCCCTATCTAAAGATTGGAGTGCATTGAAGTGCAAGTTTGATAATCATTTTATTGCGGTAACGGCTCAGCCACAAAAAGCTAAAAATATAGGATTTAAAGATCATAATATTATCAATTTTCCTAATGAGGTTGGGGGTAGATACTCTATGTGGTCTCCAATTTCCTTACCGGCAATATTAGAACTAGGAGATAAATTCATAGAGTTTTTACAAGGTGGTGCCGAAGCTGACAATCAGCTACTTTCAGATAATAGCTATCAAGATTTTATAAAAACACTTTCATTTAGTGATATCTGGTACAACAATTTTTTAAACAAAGGTACTAGAGTATTATTAATGTATAGCTGGAAGATGCGCTTCTTCAAGGATTACGCTCAGCAACTTGAGATGGAGTCTGTTGGCAAGCAGCCAAATATTAAATCTATTTTTAAGAAAACAGGTCAGGTTGTTTTTGGTGGGTTTGGCTCTACAGCCCAACACTCATACTTTCAGCTACTTCATCAAGGCACTGCATCTGCGTGTGCAGATATCTTCACAATTGATGATTATGAGGAAAGTAATAAACTTTTATTTGCTCAATCTCAAGCTCAGTCAAATCTTTTGGCGAACGGCGCTGACACTGACCTTCAAGATTTTGAGAAAGTGAATGGGAATATTCCAACTAATCTTTTCTCACTAAAATCATTAAATCCTCACAACTTGGGCTATCTAATTGCAACATGGGAGCATAGGACATTTATAACCTCTCAAATGCTTGAAATAAATCCTTTTGATCAGTACGGAGTTAGTGCAGGAAAGATATTTACAAAAAAATATCTTGAAGAAAATGGCGGTTGATCTAACAAAAGTTCCAAACACTCCAGGCGTATATAAGTTTTTTAGTAATTATGAAATCATTTATATTGGAAAAGCTAAGAACCTAAAAAAAAGAGTATCTAGCTATTTTGGTAATTCTTTCAAGGATAGAAAAACTGCGCAAATAAAGTCGTTAACCGACAATATCGAAACCTTTACTACTAAAAATGAAGTTGAAGCACTTTTACTAGAGCAAATGCTCATTAAAGAAAATAAACCAAAATTCAACATTTTATTAAGAGATGATAAGACTTATCCATATATTTATTTTTCACTTGATCACAAATACCCTGGTATTTACTCGAAGAGAACAAAACAAGCAGTTGATATTAAATATTTTGGCCCTTTTATAAGCTCTGAGGCAGTCAAAAAATCTATTAAGGAAATTCAAAAAGTTTTTCAGATTAGAAATTGCAGTGATTCCACCTTTGCTAGTAGATCAAGACCTTGTATTGAATTCCAAATGAAGAGATGCTCAGCACCATGTGTTGATAAGATAAAAAATACTGACTACTTTGAAGATATAGCAAGTGCAAAATCATATCTATCATCAACAGATTCACTTACTGTGGATAGGTTAAAGGGAGAGATAGACAAAGCTGTTACAAAATTAGACTTTGAAAAAGCAGCAGATATAAGAGATAGATTGAAAAGATTAAATATCTTGAGAGAAGAGCAATCTGTAGTTACCTTGGCTAAGGATGTAGACATATTTTCTGTCCACGACCAAGATACCTATTTAGGTATTTGTATTATTGTAGTTAGAAAGGGAAAAATACGAGGAACTAAAACACACCTAGTCAAACAGGCGCACTTTGAATCTATAGAAGATGTATACCACAGCGCAATATTAAATTTTTACGATCATCAATCAGACATACCTAATAGCATCCTTTGCTCACACTCCTTAGAATCGAAGCCCATTTTAAAGAAAGTACTCAAGAAAAAATTTAATAAAAATATAAATATAAATCACACGCCGAGTAAATCTATTAAGCCTATATACAATCTATGTAAGATAAATGCCAAGCAGGTTATCCAAAACCATGTAAGCAAGGAAGAGAAGTACTCTCTATCCTTCAATGATCTCAAGGAAGCTATGGGCATAAAAGGCAATTTTAATAAAATAGAAGCATATGACGTAAGTCATATTTCTGGAGATCATGCCGTTGCATCATGCATCGTTTTTTCTAAGCACGGACCTCAAAAAAAAGAATACAGACTATTTAATATTCCAAAAAATCTATCCGGCAATGATGTTGGTTCCTTGGAGCATGTCCTATCAAGAAGAATTAAATATTATGAAGATGAAAGTATTAAGCCTAATTTAATATTAATCGATGGCGGGAAAGGGCAGTTAAAATATAGTCAGTCAGTTATAAGTAAATCTGATCATAAGGATATAAAAGTTATATCTATCGTTAAGGGCTTTAATAGAATAAGAGCTACTGAAACAATACTTTCTTCAGATGGAATAATAGAGCTAGATAAATATTCAAAAGCATATTTATTGCTTCAAGAGATGAGGGATGAGTCCCACAGATTTGCCATAACTGCTCAGAGAAGGAAAAAGCTTGGCGGTACAAAAAAATCTCAATTAGATAATATCGATGGCATTGGAGAGGTCTTAAAGAACAGATTAATTACTAATTTTAAAAGTATTAAAAACATTAAAGAAGCAAATAAAGAAGATTTAATGACTGTTAAGGGTATTAATGACAAAATAGCAGAACTAATCAAACAAGAATTAAATTAATGGTAACTTTTATTAACTTATTAACATTCTCAAGAATTGTTCTTGGAGCAGTTATTTTTTTGTTATTAATGTCCTCTGATGGCTATTCCCTAGCACTTATTTTATTTTTTATGGCCAGTATTACAGACTATTTTGATGGTTATTTAGCTAGAAAGTACGATGCTGTTTCAGAATTAGGAGAGGTTTTAGACCCTATAGCAGATAAAATTCTAATTGTTTTCGTATTATTTGGCCTGGCTGTTAATCTAGCTAGCTACCTTATAGCTTTTATAGGCGCTTTAATTATCACAAGAGAAATTTGGGTTGGCGCTCTTAGAGATTTGAACGCGCGGAATAATAGAAGCGACGCAACTAAAGTAACTTTTTTAGCAAAAATTAAAACAACAATCCAGTTATTCACAATTAGCATCTATCTTTTAGCTCTGGCTATAAACAATATGCTTCTCATTATTTTTGCTGACATATTTTTATTTATTTCTCTTTTTATTACCCTCTATACCGGCTTTATTTATACCCTAAATTCTTTTTCAAATAATAAATCTAAGTAATATATTAATGTTTTTGTACATATATCTTTTTACTTTCGTTTATAGATGTATACAATACACAATGTTTAATCTGGCTGGATGGCAGAGTGGTTATGCAGCGGCCTGCAAAGCCGTTTACGCCGGTTCGATTCCGGCTTCAGCCTCCATGGTATGATCGCTACTAATGCACAATATAAAGAAATTAACTAAAGCTATTATCCCAGTTGCTGGACTTGGAACAAGGATGCTTCCTGCTACAAAGGCCATACCTAAAGAGCTCTTACCTATATATGATCGTCCAATTATTGAGCATGTAGTGCAAGAAGCTATATCTGCTGGTATTTCTGAGATTATCTTTATTACAAGAAGTGGCAAGGAATCAATTGAAAATCATTTTGATATGAACTATGAGCTTGAGCATAGGTTGGATAAAAAAGGAAATCAAACAATACTCGAATCAGTAAAAAATATTATTCCTAAGGAAATTAAAATATCTTCAATACGACAGCACAATGCTTTGGGTCTAGGGCATGCAATTCTCTGTGCCAAACACCTAATTAATAATGAACCCTTCGCAGTCTTATTGCCTGATGTAATGGTTATTGAGGATATATTACATGCTAAAAATTACAGCTTATCTTCCATGAAAAAATCCTGGGATGAAACAGGTGTTGGTCAAATTATGGTTCAAAGTATTGAAAATAAGGATACAGAAAGTTATGGGATTGTTGATACCAATGAGGAATACCCTAAGCCTTTTTCTGGTGTTGGGATTAAAAAGTTAGTAGAGAAGCCCTCACCTGCAAATTCACCCTCCAACCTAGCGGTGTTGGGAAGATATATCTTACCTGCAGATATAATGGACATATTAGAAAATACTTCACAGGGAGTGGGTGGGGAAATCCAACTGACCGATGCTTTGGATAAATTCTTGGATCATGGAGATCTAAATGCCTTCCTCTCAACAGCAAAAATCTTTGATTGTGGAAATAAAAAAGGGTTCATAGGTGCCAATTTACTGTTGGGTATGAGAGACCCTAAAATATCAGGTTATTTAAAAGATTTGTTTGATACATTAAATAAAAATATATAGTAAAATATCAACTAATTAGGAGTCTAGTTTTTATATAAGCCCGAGTGGTGGAATTGGTAGACACAAGGGACTTAAAATCCCTCGATAGAAATATCGTGCCGGTTCAAGTCCGGCCTCGGGTACCACGCAATAATATGAAAAAAAAATGGCTTATCGCTTTATATAAAATTAACGAAGTCAAAAGAGTAGAAAGCAATCTTTTAAATCAAAAATTTGTCTTTTATTTACCGAAAATAACAATAAAAAAGATTAATTCTAAACCCAAAGAGGAAGTGCTCTTTCCCGGCTACATTTTTGTTAATACTAGTTTTGAAAATTACTCAGCTCTCAAATATACAATAGGCATAAAAAATATTATAAAATTTGGAGACAACATTTCCTACATCTCTGATGAAGATATTAAAGCCATTCAAGTAGCAGAAGAAAAATCAAAAATAGACCCAATAATCCCACAAATGCAAATAGGTCAAGATGTCATTATCACAAAGGGTATTTTAACAGGAAGTATAGTAAAGGTTTGCTCACTTCCTTCTAAAAAACGAATTGGTGTCCTTCTTTCTGTTCTTGGCTCTATGAGAACAGTTACTATCTCAGAAAAAGATATTATCTTTTAAAAGAATTGCTTTACAAAGGAGGTATCTTTATTATAATTGTTCACAAGTTGAACGGTACTAATTAGAATCTATTTTAATCATTAATCCGTGCGGTAGCTATGCAATCTAATTATTTTTTTGATGCGTAAATCACTACTGAAAAATTATTAATCTCATGATAAAAATCCAAAGTATTACAGAAGATCAATTAGATCTTATGCAGGTTATTGAAAAAGATTGTGGAGCATCTCAAAGACTGCTAGCTCAAAGCACCGGCTTCAGCATAGGAAAGGTCAATTATTGTCTAAAGGCATTGGTAGATATTGGATTTATTAAAATAAATAACTTCAATAATTCAACCCAAAAAATAAATTATGCATATATTTTAACATCGAAGGGTATTAAAGAAAAAACAGCTATAACAAAGCAATTTATTATCAAAAAGAAACAAGAATACGATAAACTTAACTCATACATCAATACATAATTTTTTATGCAAGAACTTCATAGCAACAAACATCCCAATGATTTTAATGATGAAATAGATCTTCTAGAACTTTTTTATGTTCTATTGCAAGGAAAATGGATTATTGTTTCAGTGACCGCTTTTGTATCGATTATTGGAGTTCTTTACAGCCTCTCCTTGCCTAATATATATACGTCTAAAACTTTACTAGTTCCTGTTAACTCATCTAATGGAGCTTCTAGAGCTCTTGGAGGAGGTTATGCTGGGCTTGCTGGGCTTGCTGGGGTAAGCCTTTCCTCTGCTGGCGATGAGGGTAATTCTGTAAAAGCACTAGAGAAAATTAGCTCCCTGAGTTTTTTTGAAAACAATATACTAAATAAAATCTTCCTACCAGACCTTATGGCTGTTCAATCTTGGAACTCTCAGACAAATATACTGACTCATGATGAGAGTATTTATAAAATTGACAGCAATACCTGGGTTGGAGGCGGTTCTTATCCAAGCGCTCAAGAAAGCTTTAGAGCATTTAACAGCCACTTAAGTTTAAGTGAAGATAAAATAACTGGCTTCATCTCTCTGTCAATCAAACATCAATCACCATTTATTGCGAAGCAATGGGCTGTGTTGGTAGTTGATGAAGTTAATGCTTTTTATAGACAAAAAGATAAATCAGAGTCAGAAAAGGCTGTTAGCTATCTTAATCAACAAATTTCAACAACTGGTTTATCTGAAATCAAACAAGTCTTAGCTCAGCTCTTGCAAGCAGAAATTAAAAAGTTAACCCTCATTGAAGCTAATGAATCTTTTGTTTTTGATTACATTGACCCTCCTGCAGTAATGGAAAAAAAATCAGAGCCTAATAGAGCTAATATTTGTATCTTAATCGCACTATTGGGTGGGATGCTAAGTATTTTATTGGTGTTTATAAGGCATTATTTTTTCAAGGAAAAGGTTGCCTAAGTTTCTCAATCTTTAGTTCTTAAATTTAGAACAAACTTACTCTCTATAAAGGCTATTATGGCATTCCAGAGAGAAGTTCTTAGAGTTTTTTTAGAGTTTTTAAAAAAATGAGACAGGATCTGGGACCTGATTTTTCTAGTGCATACAATCATTTAACAATAAATTATAGGTTAGTTTTGATGAATAAAACAAAAATTACTGTTGTGGGTTCCGGCTTTGTCGGCATGTCGCTGGCAGTTCTGCTTGGTCAGCACAACGACGTGGTTATTCTTGATGTAGACCCTGCTAGGGTTGATAAGGTTAATAATAAGAAGTCTACCGTGGCTGATAACCGGATAAATGTATTTCTAGCTGAAAAAGAAATTAGTCTGACTGCAACTCTTGATAAGCAGGTCGCCTATGAGGGAGCTAGCTTTGTGGTGGTGGCAACGCCAACCAATTATGACTCTGAAACCAAAAGCTTTGATACCAGCTCGGTTGATGGTGTTGTTAAAGATGCTCTAGAACTAAATGCGAACGCGTTAGTGGTAATCAAGTCCACCATCCCTGTAGGGCACACGAAATTATTGCAAGAAAAGTATGCAACAGACCGTGTAATATTCTCACCTGAATTTTTACGAGAGGGCCAGGCGTTAGAGGACAACCTCTACCCATCTCGAATTATTGTGGGTAGCCAGCTTGATGCCGGGAAAGCATTTGCTAACTTATTAACACAGGGCGCTAAGAAGGAAAATATAGAAACCTTATTTATCCGCTCAACAGAAGCTGAGGCTGTTAAGTTGTTCGCAAATACCTACCTTGCCATGCGTGTGTCGTTCTTTAATGAATTAGATTCTTATGCTGAAGTTCATGAACTAGATTCCAGAGCATTAATTGAAGGAGTATGCTTGGACCCTCGTATTGGCTCTCATTACAACAATCCATCATTTGGTTATGGCGGCTATTGCTTACCAAAAGATACTAAGCAGTTGAGAGCCAATTATCAAGACGTGCCCCATAGCTTAATCAGTGCTATTGTTGATGCGAATTCTACTCGTAAAGATTTTATTGCAGATTCAATCATAGCCAAGAATCCCAAAGTGGTTGGCGTTCATCGGTTGATAATGAAAAGTGGCTCAGACAACTATAGAGCGTCCTCTATTCAGGGTATTATGAAACGCATTAAGGCTAAGGGTATTAAAGTTATAATCTATGAACCTGTGATCGAAGAAGTTGAGTTTTTTAATTCCAAAGTAATTAAAGATTTAGATGAGTTTAAAAAGCTATCTGATTTGATTGTAACTAACCGTATGTCAGATGACCTTAAAAGTGTGGAAGATAGGGTCTATACAAGAGATTTGTTTAATGATTATTAAGTTGAGTATATGAAAGTATTAGTAACAGGAAGTGCTGGTTTTATCGGTTCAGCCCTCTCGATCAGATTGCTAGATCGGGGTGATGAAGTAATAGGAATTGACAATCATAACGATTATTATGATCCGGCACTTAAAGAAGCGCGACTCGCACGACACATTGACCATGTTAATTATACCCATATCCATATGGATATTGAAAATGGTGAGGCTGTTAAAGAGTTATTTAAGGAGCATGAGTTTTGTGGCGTTGTGAATCTAGCTGCTCAAGCCGGTGTTCGCTATTCTATTGAAAACCCAGCCGCCTATATTAATACCAATATGGTAGGTTTTGGTCATATATTAGAAGGCTGTCGACATAATAATGTTGGCCACCTTGTTTATGCTTCCAGCAGTTCAGTTTATGGTTCTAATACTAAAATGCCGTTCTCAATCCATGATAATGTTGATCATCCATTGAGTCTTTATGCAGCAAGTAAAAAAGCCAATGAGCTAATGGCTCATACCTATAGCAACCTTTATGATTTACCAACAACAGGGCTACGTTTTTTTACGGTGTATGGCCCATGGGGTCGTCCTGATATGGCGCTTTTTAAATTCACCAAGGCAATATTAGCCGGTGAAAAACTACAAGTATTTAACTATGGCAATCATCGCAGAGACTTTACCTATGTTGATGATATTGTTGAAGGCGTGATACGAGTTCTTGATAAGCCTGCCCAGTCAAACCCTGATTGGAGAGGCGATAATCCAGATTCAGGAACTTCTTTTGCTCCATGGCGTGTTTATAATATTGGAAACAATTCACCGGTTGAGCTAATGGACTACATTAAAGCTATTGAGAGTGCACTGGGTGTTGATGCCAAAAAAGAGCTCCTGCCGTTACAACCTGGAGATGTTCCGGATACTTATGCTGATGTGGATGACTTGGTAAGAGAATTTGGCTATAAGCCTTCGATGAGTGTTACGCAAGGTGTTAAGAATTTTGTTGAATGGTATAAGGAGTATCACAACCTATGAAAAATATAAAAATAGCTATTCTCGGATTGGGTTATGTTGGGTTGCCTTTAGCAATTGAATTTGGAAAAGTATTCAAGACCATAGGTTTTGATATTAATGAGTCTAGAATTAAAGAACTATTAGCTGGTAAAGACTCTACCCTTGAAGTGACGTCTCAAGAATTACAAGAATCAAAAATGCTCAGCTATACAACTGATCCTAGAGATATTCAAAGTTGCAATATCTTTATTATTACGGTGCCTACACCAATTGATGAGTTTAAAAAACCTGATTTATTTCCTCTAGAAAGTGCCAGTAAAATCGTTGGCAATTTTTTGAAAAAAGATGATATTGTTATTTACGAATCCACCGTTTATCCAGGTGCAACAGAAGAGGTGTGTGTGCCAATACTTGAAGAGCATTCAGGTTTGAGCTACAACCAAGATTTCTATTGTGGTTACTCTCCTGAAAGAATTAATCCAGGTGATAAAGAACACCGAATTACGATGATAAAAAAAGTGACATCAGGCTCAACAGAAGAGACAGCTGATAAGGTGGATGCGCTTTACCGAAGCATAATCCTTGCAGGTACGCACAAAGCTGAGAGTATCAAGGTAGCTGAAGCGGCAAAAGTTATTGAAAATACTCAGAGAGATGTGAATATCGCTCTTATTAATGAACTTGCTGTAATCTTTAATAAATTAGGAATTGATACTGAATCAGTCCTTGAGGCAGCAGGAACAAAATGGAATTTTCTCCCTTTTCAACCAGGCCTGGTAGGCGGACATTGTATTGGGGTTGATCCATATTATCTGACCCATAAAGCTATTACGGTAGGTTACCAACCAGAGATTATCCTTTCTGGTCGGCGCATAAACGATGGCATGGGAGAGCATATTGCTGATCAAGTAGCTAAATTAATGATAAAAAAGCGTATTCATTTGGTTGATGCAAATGTGTTAATTATGGGTTTAGCTTTTAAGGAGAATACACCTGATTTAAGAAATACGGGTGTTACCAATCTGATTGAAACATTCGAGGATTATGACTGCAATGTAGATGTCTATGATCCATGGGTTGATAAAGATGAGGCATTACATGAATGTGGTATTAAGCCAATCAATAAACCGATAGAAGGTAAATATGATGCAGTATTGTTAGCAGTTGCACATGATGAATTCAAAGAGTTATCCCCAGAACAAATAAGAGCCCTTGGTAAAGATAATCATGTTCTATACGACATCAAGTATTTGCTGAGTGCAAATGAAGTGGATGGAAGGCTCTAAATAACAAAATACGAACATAATAAATAATAAACTGACGCTATGGACAAGGCTATTTTAGTATGTCGATAGTTTAAATTAAAGAGGAAGCAATGCTAAAAAATTCATCAATTTTGATTACCGGAGGAACAGGCTCATTCGGACACTCGTTCGTACCTATGACATTAAAAGAGTATAACCCTAAAAAAATAGTTATATTTTCTCGTGATGAAATGAAACAATGGGAAATGGCTAAATTATTTAAAGACGATCCTCGTGTTCGCTTTATGATTGGTGATGTTCGCGACAAGGACAGACTATACCGTGCATTAGATGGTATTGATTACGTAATTCACGCAGCTGCTACAAAGATTGTTCCAACTGCAGAATATGATCCTTTTGAGTGCGTAAAAACAAATGTAATTGGCACAATGAACCTCATTGACGTTTGTATTGATCAAGGAGTTAAACGTATCGTAGCCCTTTCCACTGATAAGGCAAGTAGCCCTGCAAATTTATATGGAGCAACTAAACTCACTTCTGACAGGTTGTTTGTTTCAGGGAATTCTTATACTGGAAGTCATAATACAAGCTTTTCAGTTGTAAGATACGGCAACGTGATGGGCTCTCGGGGTTCCGTGATTCCGTTCTTTAAGTCTATTGCTAAAGATGGCGTTTTGCCAATTACAGATAAGCGTATGACTAGGTTTATGATTTCACTGGAGGAGGGTGTTGAGTTAGTCTGGCATGCTTTTCATGATATGAAGGGTGGCGAGATATATGTTAAAAAAATTCCATCTATGAAAGTTACCGATATAGCATTGGCAGTTGATGATAAAGCAAAGCATGAAGAGGTTGGTATTAGGCCAGGAGAAAAACTTCATGAGCAAATGATAGGTATTGAAGATGCACTTTATACTTATGAGTACCCTGATCATTTTAAAATACTACCTTCTATAAATGCCTGGAGTGATGACCCTGAAAGGGTAGGGACTGGTATTAAAGTTGATCCTGACTTTACGTATTGCTCTGATAACAATAAAGAATGGATGGAAATTTCTCAACTTAAAGAGTGGATAGAGCTAAATCATAACAAAATTGGCAATATCTAATCATCATATCCCTAAGAAAGAGAACCCTAATCAGAATGATTCAACTGCAAAGGAAGGATTTTTTTTATCAAAATTATTTTTTGTAAATTTAAAATTACCCTAACTTAATGAAATATAAAAAATTATGGTCTTTGCTTTCTAAATCAGAAAGAAAAGAGACATTAGTATTACTGGCCATGATATTAGTTATGTCACTACTGGATGTTGCAGGTATTGCATCGATTTTGCCTTTTATCACAATTCTTGGTAGCCCCGAACTAGTTGAGACAAATCCTGTCTTATCATGGACTTACAATTATTTTGGATTTACTGCTAATTCTGAATTTTTCTTTTTTCTTGGAGGGCTAGTTTTTGTTACTCTAATAGTCTCTCTTGCATGGAAAACAGCTACTCAATACAAACTCCTTAGTTTTGTTTTTATGCGTGAACACAGCATTGGCGTGCGCATGTTTGAAGGCTATCTAAACCAACCTTATGCTTGGTTTCTCGATCGCAATAGTTCAGAGTTAGGTAAAAATCTTCTATCAGAATTACGTGAGTTATTATCCAAGATGTTATTACCCGTAATAAATTTAATCTCTCAAGGTACAGTTTCATTATTAATGTTGATAATGCTTTTAATCATTGATTACAAAATGGCACTCACTGCAGCAGCAGTATTAGGATTATTTTATGGCTCAATTTATAAAGCTATATCAAAACTATTATTACGCATGGGAAGTATGCGATATGACTCTAATCGTGAACGGTATAAAGTTGCTTCAGAGTCTTTGTTTGCAATAAAAGAAGTCAAAATTGGAGGTGTTGAAGACTTATATATTCAACGGTTTAATAGTTCAGCCAAAGAGTTTGCAAAAAACGAGGCACAGTTGAAAACAATTACAGCATTGCCACGTTATGCGCTTGAGGCAATAGCATTTGGCGGGATGGTTTTAATTCTATTAAGTGTTCTTGATGATAAGAATGGTGTGTCACAAGTTTTACCAATTGTTGCATTGTATGCCTTCGCCGGTTATCGTCTTCTGCCAGCGATGCAGTCAGTATATAGCAATGCTACCTCATTACGTTTTTCCGAAACTATAATAGATGAGTTACATAAAGAAATAGTGAGTCTTGGCAAGGTTAATAAAAAGAAGGATAAGGAAAATATTTCATTCTCAGACAAGATAACACTAAACAATGTTAGTTTTAATTATCCAGGCACAGACAGCAAGGTATTAAATGATATTTCTCTAACTATCTCGGCAAATAATATGGTTGGCTTTGTTGGTTTAACTGGAAGCGGAAAAACTACTTTGGTCGATATAATATTGGGCTTACTAGAACCACAAAAAGGTAGCTTGATGGCAGATGGTGTTGAAATTAATTCAAAGAATATAAATAATTGGCAAAGTAAACTTGGCTATGTGCCTCAGCAGATTTCATTAATAGATGCTTCGTTAGCTGAGAATATTGCTTTCGGTGTTAAGGAGGATGAAATTAATATGGAGACCGTTCAAAATGTTTCCCGTATTGCAAGTTTGCATGATTTCGTGAATAACAATCTTACGGATGGTTACAACACGGCCATTGGTGAAAGAGGAGTGAAACTATCTGGTGGACAGCGTCAGAGAGTTGGTCTAGCTAGAGCGCTTTATCATAATCCATCTGTTTTAGTGCTTGATGAGGCTACAAGCGCACTCGATAATACCACCGAAAGAGTTGTGATGGACTCGATCAAAAAGTTAGGTCAGGAAATTACAATAATAATTATCGCCCATCGCCTAAGTACTATCCGTGATTGCGATGTTATATATCATCTAGATAAAGGTAATATTGTATCCAAAGGCACATATGAAGAGCTTTTAGATAGTGATAAAAAGTTTTTTGAAATGGCGGATTATGAAGACCGTTAAAAATAAACAGGCCGTAACATTTTTATCAGGATCAGCAGGAGAATTAGATTGGATGCTACCTATACTGGATTATTTGTCTAAATTACAGTTCGAAATAAAAATTGTTTATTTATCAAGACATGTCCAAAAAAGCGTAGACCATAACCTCCTCTTAAGCAATTATATTAATCAACCTGGTAAGGAGATTGAAACAATATCCTGCGGTGGTTATTTTATTGAATTGATAGAAAAATGCGGTTATTTAATGCACCGTATTAACATAAAACTAAAAAAACCTAGGTTATTGAGTATTTTGTTTTATATTGTTGAGAGGTTTTGCAAAAGTATTTTTATGATCCAGTTGCCTGGGAACATTTTACAAAATGAGGGAGAAGGTACTATAATATTTTCTGAATCACCAAGTTTAAGAAGGCCAAGAGATCAGTGGATTAAAAAAATGTTTAATAAATCAATTTTCTTCTATTGTCCACATTCTCCTCATATCTATACATCAGATTTAGATCGAAAATATCCAGAGACTGACCATATAGATGCGAATAAAAAGCACTTCCTTTTAATGGGTCATCCTTCAGATTATTTCCCGGTTGATGAGGGGAGTGAATATGCTGCACCTGATTTAGAAAAAGTATTCATCGGTCATCCTAAATACTCAAGACGATGGCTTAATACTCGTCAAGAGGAGGCAAGATCCTTCCGTTCTAGTTTTGCAAAAAGGAAGAAATCTAATATCCTAGTAATTAGCAGAGGGCATGGTAGTTATATTGATGAAGACTCTCAGAGAGATTTAGTAGAAACAACAGCACAGGTAATTCAAGATCAAATACCTAATTACAACTTGTTCGTTAAAAAGCACCCCAGAGAAACAAATTCACACTGGGATAAAATTATAGAAGACTACCCTTCAATAAGAATTGTTGAAGACCATATATTGGATATTGCTAGTAAGGTTGATTTTGCCATTACATTTTGGTCTTCTGGTGCTATTGACTGCGCTACTTTGGGGGTTCCGGTAATAGAATTTTATGATCCAAATAAGTACCCTAAACAACAAATCTCTGTAGGAGATAATTTTACTACAATATATCGTAAGTTAGGGTTGGTTCATGCTGCTGATGATAAAAAAGATCTTGTTAAAGCTGTTTCTGGTTTACTGAGAAGAGACTCAAATATGCAATTAAAAAAACCTCACTCTTTTTATAATGATTTAATGGATCAATCTAACCTCTGGGAAGAAAAGATTGAGGAGATACTTGCGACAAAAAATTTATTAAAAAGTTAAAATAAGGATTGAAATTAATAATTTGACTTTAATTTCGATAAAAATAATCACATCAGAAAATATTAAAAAATACAAAATAGGAGAACTTACACATGGCTAAATTAAAAGCTTACATCAAAAGAATTACTAACCAATTCAAACAACCAGGATTATTACCAAAAAAGATTTGGATGTTTCTTACAAAATTGGTAACGAGAATTTTCATTAGATTTTTCTCTAATTCACGGCATTTATTTATTTTAGATCTTAGTAAAGGCTCAGATCAAGATTTATATTCGCTACATAATTTTGAAAACTCTTCGGATTATGCAAAAAATCAAAAAGTTAAAACTTCTAAGAAAATAGCCGAAGGGTATGACAAATCATGGTGCTCTGAAGAGACTATTTCCTTAATCACGAGTTATATGGTTGGCAAGTTTGGCGAACAAGAGTTTAAAGGTATTTGCCATGGAACTCGAGTAGGAAAGGAGGTTGAGTGGTTTAATAATCATCTTCCAACAGGATCATATGTCTTTGGAACGGATATAGAGCCAAGTGCAACAAAATTTTCTAACACGATTGAGCATGATTTTCATGAGGTTAAAGATGAATGGCTTAATAGTTTTGATTTTATTTATTCTAACTCCCAAGACCATGCAAAAAATCCAAAAAAAGCTATAGGAAATTGGTTAGCGTCTATCAATGAGAAAGGGTTTTTGTTCCTAGAAATCAATCGCTCACATGGCAAAAAATTTCAGGATGATGCTGATTGTTGGGGCGTTGAGACAGAAATTCTACCTTTTATATTACTTCAGTGGTTTGGAGGAGACTTTGCTGTAATTGACATGATTCCAGTAAAAGAAAGTAATGCACATTACATATTAGTCTTAGCACGAGTTTAATGAAGAAATTCGATATCATTGTTATAGGTGCTGGTTTATATGTATGTGGCAAAGGCACTTCGGGTTACGGAACTATTCTACCTGCTATATTTGAATGGAAAAGACATAATGTAGATATTGGAGATATTCACTGTGTCTCAACCTCTGCTAAATCTTCAAAAGAGCTTTTACAAAAAGTTAAGGGTTTAGAGATAAAAACTGGGATCAAAGTTAATGTTAAAACTTATCCAGAGAATGATTCAAAAAATGAGAATGCCTATAAACAGGTATTGAATAATAGTAAAAGGCTTGCTTGTGCAATCATTGCTGTTCCAGATCATTTGCACTACCAAATTGCAAAAGATTGTCTTGAAGTGGGTTTACACACCCTCGTAGTGAAGCCACTCACACCAACCCATGCAGAGGGTCTAGACCTTGTTAATTTAGCTAAAAAAAATGATCTTTATGGTGCTGTAGAGTTTCACAAGCGCTGGGATAAATCCAATATCATTCTACGCGATAAATTTAAATCAGGCGTTCTTGGAACACCATTAAATTGTTGGGTTGAGTACAGTCAACGTAAGTCTGTACCCATCTTATTTTTTAAAGACTGGGCATCGCAAACCAGTGTTCTGCAGTATTTAGGAACTCACTACATTGATGTTGTTAGATTTGTAACTTCTGCATCTCCAAAGAGAGTTATGGCAATTGGCCAAAAGTCTGAAATTATCCAGCACGGCATTGATACTTACGATGCAATTCAATGCATTATTGAGTGGGAAATGCCTGATGGAACTCCATTTACTGAAACTATATTAACGAATTGGATTGATCCAGAAAACAGCACAGCAATGTCAGACCAGAAAATTAAATTTATTGGTACAAAAGGTCGCTATGAAGCTGATCAAAAAGAGCGTGGAATAAGAATTAATACTGATGACCTTGGAGTTGAACACATTAATCCAGATTTTTGTATGCCATATGGTTCTAAAGATGGAAACATCCGTTGGCGCGGATATGGCATTGAAAGTATTACAACTTTTCTAAATGATGTTATCGCTTTAAAGGATGGACTTAAGAAGTTATCTGATTTGCAAATTGAAAGGCCGACCTTTCAAGAGTCTCTTATTAGCACGATGGTTATTGAAGCCGCTCATCGTAGCCTTGAAAATGGTTCTAACTGGCAAATAATAGAAACATTAAAATAAATAATCTGCTGCATAATTATGTTACCCAAAAAAATAGAGGAATAGAATATTGATATGAATATTTGTATGATACCAGTGAGAAAGGGTTCTCAGAGGTTAACTAAAAAAAACTATCTCCAAATTAACGGTAATGCAGTTTATGAAATGGCTATTGAAAAAGCATTGTCTGTAAACTTATTTGATAAAGTTGTTCTTAATACTGATGATCCTACTTTAGAGTCTGTAGTTACAAAATTTGGTATTGATTTTTATTTAAGGGAGTCAAAACTAGCTTCTTCAGAAGCAACTAGTGAAATGGTGGTTCTAGACTTTTTCAAACAATATAATTGCGATCGAGTATTTTGGCTTAACACTGTTTCACCATTACAAACACTTACTGATATTAAAAATTTTTTTAATAAAACAATTGATGAGAATGCCTCTTCCTCTGTAGCTGTTTCCAAACATCAGGTTCATGCTACCTTTAAAGGACAACCTATAAATTATGATTGGGATCAAAACTTTGCAAAGACTCAAGATATGACGCCAGTCCTATCTTTCAATTATTCTATGATGTCTTGGCATAAAAATGAAATAGAGATGTTAGCAAATGGTCAACTATTCAATGATTCAACAAAGATGATAGAATCATCAATCTGGAGCAGTATATTGCTTAAGTCACAAGAGGATTTCGACTTGATAGAAAAGCTGGCAGCTGTCGTACCCAACTAAATTTAGGACTACTAAATTACTAAACTTAAATGAAAAATAAATATCCAAGAGTGCTTGATCTTAAAGAAAAAGCAATTAAGAGAATTCCGTTCTTTTGCTCAGAGTATCTGTTTTCAGGGACTGCAAATGATAAGGTTGTAAAAGGTAATGCTGATATCTTCAATCACGTATTTTTAACACCTAAATACCTAAAGGGTACGGTTCAGCCTTCTACTAAACAAACCATTATAGGTATGGAATATTCAGCACCTTTTGGTGTGGCACCAATGGGATCTGCAGGCTTGATTTGGCCTGGTGCCGAAGTCGCTCTGGCTAAAATGTGTGCTGAGAAAAATATCCCATATTGTCTTTCCTCAGTAGCATCTCTGTCATTGGAGCAAGTTGCACCAAATTTGAACGGTAAAGGCTGGTTTCAGCTATACCCACCCAAAGATAAAACAATCAGAGATGATATTATAAAAAGAGCCTTGGACGCTGATTATAGCGCCTTGGTCGTTACTGTCGATATACCTGCCACCAGTAGAAAAGAACGGTTTCTTAAAGCCGGCATTACAATTCCCCCAAAACTAAACTTTAGAACATTTTTTCAAGCTTTATTAAAACCAACATGGGCTTTTTCTACCTTGTTACATGGGATGCCATCATTTGGAACAATGACAAAATATGAATTCTTTGCTCAAGATAAAATTGATAATGGTTGGAATGAAATGCCCCGATATGTTGACTGGCAATACCTTGAAGAAATAAAAGAATTATGGGATAGGCCAATAATTTTAAAAGGTATATTAGATGAAGAGGATGCAGTGAAGGCCTCAACTGTAGTAGATGCAATATGGCTTTCAAATCATGGAGGCAGGCAAATAGATCTAGTGCCAAGTCCTTTGCAATTGTTACCAAATATAAGAAAAAAACTAGGAAAGGATTTTCCTGTAATTATTGACAGTGGGTTTTCTTCTGGACAGGATATTTCTAAAGCATTAGCTTTAGGGGCTGATTTCGTAATGTTAGGTAGGCCATTTATGATCGGAATAGCTGCTTTGGGCAAGAAAGGAGCTGAACATATTCACTACATCTTACACGACGAATTATCTAATATTATGGAACAGATGTGCTGCAAGGATATATCTGAAATTAAGTTTCAAAATACTACTGTTTCTAATAAATTTTTTCTGCATAACCCAACAGGAATTTAAGTAGTTATGAAATATGATGTAGTGATCCGATGTAGGAATGAAATGGATTGGCTTCCAAGAGTTATTGAATCTATAAAGAAGCAGACCATAAAGCCATCAAAAATCATTTTAGTTGATAACTCAAGCACTGACGGCTCCCAAGAATATGCAATGGAGCAAGGCTGTACCATAGTTGATTATGACAAATCTGAATTTAATTATAGTTACGCTCTAAATATTGGTATTAAAGACACTTCTCAGAATGAAATTTTAATTTTATCTGCTCATTGTGAAATTCTAACTCCTAATTCGGTAGAGAAGCTTATTGAGATTCGCCATCAATATAATGCAGCAGGCGTTTATGGAAGACAAATTCCAACAGTTAATAGCAATCCTGTTGATACTAGAGACTTAATAACAGTTTTTGGAAGGGAAAGAATTGTATTTAAGGAGTATCCATTTTTTCATAATGCTTTTTCATTGATAGATCGTGAAGCCTGGGAGAATTGTCCTTTCAATGAAAACCAAAATGGTGTCGAGGATAGGTTTTGGGCAAGAGAGCAAGCATTGAAAGGTAGAAAAATAATTTATGAACCAGAATCTATTGTTTTTCATGAGCATGGACTTAATCAGGGTGCTTCAATGGACCGTGCACTTCGAGTATGTAGGTCTTTAAAAGATTTTCATAAAGATGACATTTTTGACTGGCCATCTTTTAGGGAATATACGTGAATTGGATAATTGTATTCATTCATCCATTAATAAATTTATTATAGGGGTTCAATGATGATTCCATATGGTCGCCAGGATATCTCAAAAGAGGATATAGCTGAAGTAGTTGAAACTCTTAAGTCAGATTTTCTTACTCAAGGACCCAAGACCCCACTTTTTGAAAAAATTGTGGCTGATTATTGTGGGTCAAAATATGGCATAGCCGCAAATAGTGCAACCTCAGCTCTTCATATTGCCTGCTTGGCATTAGGTCTCACAAAGGGTGATAGGTTGTGGACTAGTCCAAACTCATTTGTTGCATCTGCTAATTGTGGTCTTTATTGCGGAGCTAAGATTGATTTTGTTGATATTGATCCATTAACCTATAATTTATCTACAGAAGCTCTAGAAAAAAAGCTAATTCAAGCTAAGCAAGATAATAAATTACCTAAGATAGTTATACCTGTTCACTTCGCAGGACAATCATGTGATATGCAGAAGATTCATTCACTTGGTAAAGAGTATGGCTTTAAGATTATTGAAGATGCTTCCCACGCAATAGGGGGTAGCTATTTGAAAAACAAAATTGGTATGTGTGAGTATTCTGATATTACTGTTTTTAGCTTTCATCCAGTGAAAATTATAACTACAGCAGAAGGTGGACTGGCAACAACGAACGATAGAGGTCTGTTTGAGAGTATGCAGCTATTTCGTACTCACGGAGTTACTCGAGACCCTAAATTAATGACAAAAGAAACCGAAGGTGCATGGTATTACCAGCAAGTAGACTTAGGTTTTAACTATCGTATGACAGAGCTTCAGGCTGCACTAGGTATTAGTCAGATGCGTCGTTTAGATGAATTTGTAAACAAAAGAAATATTTTGAAAAATAGATACGATCAGCTATTAAGTGAACTTCCAGTAATTAAACCACATCAGTCTAATAACATTACTTCTGCACTGCACCTTTATCCGATTCAAATAGACACTAACAAAACTAAAGTTAGCCGTCATAAAGTATTTGATTCTCTAAAAAAAGGCGGTATTGGTGTTAATGTTCATTATATTCCTATACATACTCAGCCTTATTATCAGGAGATGGGTTTTGCATATGGAGATTTTCCAATAGCGGAAACCTACTACAGCAATGCTATTAGTCTGCCTTTATTCTCTCAAATGAGCTCTGAGGAACAAAATAAAGTTGTAACTACCTTATCAAAAGCACTTAAATAGAAGGTATTTAGTCATGCAAGAAAAGTTACTCGAAATCATCAATAAACACTTTCCACATTCCAACACTGATATAAAAGAATGGCGGAAAGTTCTTGAAAATTGTGACTCAATCCCTTCCTGTAATTATTTACTAAGCATGGTGGATTATTATGTTGCTTATAAAAAAGAGAACAGCGCTATTAATTTATCAATTGTTCTTTATCAGGATAAAGAAGCAGTTGGGATAATGCCCTTGATTGCACATCAAAATCAAGAGGAAGAATGGATCTTAAGTAGTAATGGTATAGAAATACTTGAACCAATCTTTAAGCAGACTGTGGCTCGTAAAGTTAAGAAAAGGCTTGAAAATGAGTTAAAGGATTTAATCTATGCCTTAGCAAGACAACTTAAAATTAAACAATGTCAGTTTGTTAATACTGAATTTTTTGGTCTTTCTGGTTGGTATTTTATGTGGGCTGAAAGTGCAAAAGAGGTATTTTCCACTCATCATATTCTAGTTGATCTTTCTTTAAGTCTTCAGGACATCCGTTTAAAGTTTAGAAAGAGCTTTAAGCCGTTTATTAACAAAGGACTTAGAGAGTGGAGAGTAGAAGTTCACGAAAAAGTTACGGACGAATTATTTGAAGCATTCAGGTTATTGCATAAGTCAGTTGCAGGAAGGTCTACTAGACCAATTGAGAGCTGGAATAAACAAAAAGAACAAATTGACTCCATGGAATCATTTATTGTAACAGTAACTGGAGAAGACGATGCAATGGTAGGCGCAGCTCTATTTACCTATTCTAGAGATAGTGGTTTCTATAGTGTGGGAGCATATGAAAGAGAATTATCTGATCAGCCTTTAGGGCATGTGGTGCAAATGAAGGCGATTGAGACATTCAAAAAAAATGGAGTAAAGTGGTACGAGATTGGTCTTAAACGTTTAAAAATAGATAAAAAAACCCCAACAGACAAAGAGTTAGCGTTGACTCACTTTAAACACGGTTTTGCAACACATGTTGCTGCTCGTCAACATTTAACTGTAGATTTTTATTTAGATTAACCACTTTACAATTCACTAAATTGATATTGAACTTATGTTTAGATCAATATGTTAATTGAGTTACAGTTTATTAAATCGAAGGGATTAAAAGATTATAAATCACGGATACAGATCTATATTCTTCATATAAGTTAATAAAATAGATGAAAAGACATGACAATTAAAGTAATCAATGGATATTTATGATAGTAGCAGTTATTCCAGCAAGGGGAGGTAGCAAAAGAATACCAAAAAAGAATATCAAGAAATTTTTTGGAAAACCTATTATCTCGTATTCAATAAAAGCAGCTATTGATAGCAAATTATTTGATAAAGTTATTGTTTCTACAGATTGTGAAAATATTGCTCAAGTCGCAATTAATTATGGTGCTGAAGTCCCTTTTATGAGACCAAAAGAATTGTCAGGAGATTTTTTAGGAACTCACGAAGTTGTGGGCCATGCACTTAAATGGTTAGAAGATTTTGGTGATGTTGTAGATTATGCTTGCTGCATCTATGCAACGGCTCCCATGATTCAAGGAAGTGATTTAATCAAAGGCTATGACTTAATAAAAACAGAAAAATGGAAAGCTGTTATTGCTGCCACTAAATATTCCTATCCTGTATTCAGATCTTTTAAAAAATTACCTAATGGCGGATTGGAGATGGTTTTTCCTGAACACTATAATTCCAGATCTCAAGACTTGCCTGAAGTCTATCATGATGCTGGACAATTTTATTGGGCAAAAGCTCAAGAGTGGAAAAATAAACCTGGTGGTTTCTCTGAAAATAACACGATAATTGAACTGTCCAACTACCTTGTTCAAGATATAGATACAATAGAGGATTGGAATCGAGCAGAAAAAATTTATGAAAACTACAAAACTTAAAAACTTTGCAGTAATTTGTCTAGCTGCAGGAAAATCTCAACTGCCAGTAATTGCAAAAGCTAAATCTCTTGGATATACAATTGTTGCAATTGATCAAAATAAAGATGCTCCTGGCTTTGAACATGCAGACCACAAAATCTTTCAAAGTACATATGATGCTGACCAAATTATCATAGAACTAGACAAATTAGGGAACAAATTAAAATGGGTCGGTGTGATAAATAGGAGTTCGGGACCACCAGTTATAAGTGCAGCTAAAATTTGCAAACATTTCAATCTTCCTGGAGTTCCAGTTGAGTCAGCTCAAAGTTTAGTGAATAAAGATCAAATGCGTACAGCCTGCTTAAAGAGAAATATACCTATACCCAATTACAAAATTTATGAAGTCGACGACTGTAATTCATTGAGTATTGATTTACTACCTGTTGTTGCTAAACCTGCCCTAAGCTTAATTGGTAAAAGTGGAGTTAGCGTCATTCGTTCAAAAGATAAAATTGGACCTTCTATTAAATATGCTGCTGAAAATACGATTAATAATAAAATTTTGTTAGAGGAATTTCTTCAAGGTCCAGATTTTTCACTTATAAGTTTTGTTAATGATGGACAACTATTTCCTATTTGTCTTTTGGAAGAGATAAATATTGAAGAAAAAGATGGGACTATATCTGCAAAAGGTTACAAAACATACGATTCAGACTTGAATAACTGGACTCAGCAAGCTCATCATATTGCTCATAATATCATTTCAGAGTTTAATATTAAGCGTTCGGCTTTTATGATTTCTTTCCGCTCGGATTCCAATAAAAACTTGAGACTGATAGAGGTGCATCTCGATATAGGAGGCGATCTAATGATTGAGGCTTTTTATCCAAAAGCTCTTAACTTTGATTTTTTGAAATTAGCAGTCGAGATGGCGGTTGGTATCAGCGAAAGCCCGCTTGATCTTAAGGTTAAACCTACGGCAATTTACTATAATAAGGGAGATGGTTTACTTTCAGATCGTGGTTATAAAGTTTTTACAGCCAATACCATGCAAATACTTGAAGATAAAATCTTAAAGGCTAGTCTTCAGAATCAACAATCTTTTTATTAGGAGCTGAATTTTATGTTTTTTATATCCGAGGTTTCATCAAACCATTCTCAGAGCATTGATAGAGCATTGGAATTTATTGATCAATCAGCAGCAATTGGTTGCGATGCAGTTAAATTTCAATTGTTTAAAACTGAAATGTTATTTTCTAAAGAGGTTTTCGAAAGTAATCCTGAAACAATTAAGCGGAAACAGTGGGAGCTACCCATTGAATTTTTGCCAGCTTTATCTCAGCGGTGCAAGGAAAAAGGAATTCAGTTTAGTTGCACTCCTTTTTATATAGATGCGGTTGATGAACTTGACGAATATGTAGATTTTTACAAAGTAGCCTCCTATGAACTGCTATGGGATGATTTAATCGTGGCTTGTGTAAAAACCGGAAAACCACTTATTCTTTCTACAGGCATGGCTACAATGGACGAGATTCGACATGCTGTTGAAATAACTAATAGAAACGGATGCCAAAACTTAACATTACTGCATTGTACTTCTGCATATCCGACTCCATATGAGGAGGCTAATCTGGCGGCAATTGAAACACTAAGAAATGAATTTGGTTGTAAAGTAGGTTGGTCAGATCATACGGTAGATTCAGGTGTTATTAATCGAGCAATTAACAGATGGGGTGCGGAAGTTGTAGAGTTTCACATGGATCTGGAAGGTGCTGGCGAAGAATTCGAGTCAGGTCATTGCTGGTTGCCAAAAAACATAGGCCATGTAATCAAACAAGTAAGACATGGATTGATTGCCGATGGTGAAGGAGTTAAAAAGCCTTCTGCTTCCGAGCTGCCTGATAGAAGTTGGAGGACCGATCCTTCAGATGGTTTGCGTCCAATGAAATCTATAAGAGATACTCTCGAAAAAATATGAAATCAAAGATTTTATTTTTAGGCTGTAATTACAATGAAATTCCTTATCTTGAAAATCTTCAAGAAAGAGGATTTTTTGTGGTTGCTACAGACATGAACCCCGATGCCCCAGGTATGAAAATCGCTGATTCTGCAATTATATGTGGATATAATGATTTTGATGGCTTAGACAATGCAATTGCAAGAGAAGGACCAGAGGAGTTTAATATGGTATTCACAGCATCTGCACAGTTTGCTCATCTCGGAGCCTCTTATATATCTAAACAATTGGGAATTACTTACCCCTCCATGGATAATGTAAGAGCTTGTCTTGATAAAAAAGCTTTTTATCCTTTATTTCAGGAAAATGGAATAGCTATTCCAGAGACACACTATGTAAGAAACCTTACCGAGTTAAAAAGAGCTTTAAGTGGCTATTCTGCTGAAACCAATTTTTACCTAAAGTCCGATTACAGTAAAAATCCTAATCATATATATACTGGCAAATCATCAGGTCTTATCAAGCAGGAAATTCAATGGACTCCTGACCGTTATTTTCGAGAATATTACATTTTACAAAAAACATATGAAGGCCATGACGTACGTCTAAACTTATTTCCTGACGGCTATGAACTTTATGATTTTGAAACTGCGAAACCAATAAGAATAGAAGACTTCCCCCAATTTCAGGAATATAAAATTTTAGAATTATTGAGTAAACTAAGTGAGAATTTAGGTATGCAAAGTTGGCTACTAAAGTTTGATATAATAATTGGAAAAGAAGGATATGTGGTTCTAGATATAGGAATGGACCCTCCTTCTAGGATGAAAAAAAACTGGGAAGCAAATGGAAAAAATTTTGTTGATTTCTATTTAGATCTTTATCTTGGGTCTTGGGATAAATTTAAATGATCACTTGTATTATTCGCGTTGATGCTTCAAATGAAATAGGTTTTGGACATCTCATGCGTTGTCTGGCTCTAGGTGAGGAACTTCGAAAGTCTTTTGATATCATTTACGTAGTTCGCCATACTGATTCAATTAACAAAATTCGTCAACATGGGTTTCGTTTTTACGAAATTCCTTCTGATGTTGATGATGAGGTGGTTATGATTTCATTGACGTCTAAGTTTCCAAATGCTATTTGGATAATAGATATTAAAAAACAATTCTCTAAGGGTTTTTTGCCAGAACTAAAAAGACATGCCGATCTATTACTATTAATAGAAAACCTATCCTATGATATGGAAGCTGCTGATGGAGTTCTGTTTCCAGCTGCCCATCTAGACGAAAAAATTCTTGATCCTTGGTTAGATAAAAAGGAAAGGCATCGTGTACTCAGTGGCTGGGACTGGATTATTTTGAGAGATGAGTTGTTGAATATAGCGTCAACTACTAGAGATTTTCCAGTGGTTGTAACTACAGGCGGTAGTGACCCAGAAGGAGTTTTTTTTAGGCTTTGGGATTTATTAAAAGACCAAAAAATCCATGCAATATTTTTAGTTGGGGAATCTTTTTCTTTTCGTGATAATTTACCTAATGAAGATGAATATCTGAAAGTTAAAGATTACGATGTTAAATATATCGCTAGGGCATGCTCTGTCATATCTACTTTTGGATCTAGTATTACCGAGTGCCTTTATTTAAAAAAACCAGTTATCTCTGTTGCCCACTCGATAGAGAATGCACATGGATCTTCTGTGCTTAGTAGAAAGAGTCCAGCCTGTTTTGATTTGGGATTTTTTAAGGATCTTGACAGGGAAACGCTAATTCATGCAATTAATACATATCAAGAACCAAGCAAGGAAATAATGGATTGGCTTAATGAAAGTCCGATTGATGGAAAGGGAGCTGAAAGAGTCAAGCAGTGGCTCATGGAAAAGACTGTCTAATGTTAAAAATTTGTATTATTGAGAGCTACCAGTCACCATTTATTGAAAATTGTCTTGAATCTCTAAGACTCAATACACAGATCCTATTTGATCTTAAGCTATTTCAGGAAGGTGAAAGCAGAGAGAGCACTTTAAATAATATCTTGTCTGAGATGACGGGAATAGATATTTTGGTGGTGGCAGATGATGTTTTATTCACAAAAGGATGGGACCAAGCCTTACTAGCTCATTGGAAGGAAAATAGGATACTTGGGTTTTCAATGACCTACCCTGGAGGGGAAATAATACAAGATAGAGGGTATAGGTTAGTATCGATCGATGGCATTGTAAGAAGTGAGGCAATCGATAGAGGTCTTAAAGTAGCATCAGTTACTCCATTCGAGTATGAGTCGAGGACTTCTATGACTGGCTGTTTTCAGGCTATACCTGCATCGGTTTCTAAGACTCTAAATCAATTTCCTTTAGAGGGAAGTAACCGATTGGGAGAGCTTCTTTATCATAGTTTGGCGATTAAGAAAGGTATTGAGGTGGGAGTAGTAGGTCACTTCTTGGAACACTATGCGAAGAGTACTAAGCAAAACCCTAACAATAAATTAAGTAGTGAGAGTTATTTGTATGAAAAAGATCTTTGGACTCAAGTAACTCAAGATTTTAGGTTAGATGAACTAACTTCCGTAGAAATAACTCGAGAGATTGAGCAAGACCTTTATGATTGGTTCAATCTGCCAGGTTTAATTTATGGTGCTGGTACAATAACAGAATTTTTGGCTTATAAGAACGATATAAAAACACATCATCTTTGCAGTGGACTACCTGAAGAAGATGGTATGAATTTTCTTGGTAAGAGCATTTCATACAAAGATAATATAGACTGGACAAATATCAAAAGAGTTTTGATAACCGTTGAGGGAAAAGAGGAACTTATTTCCCGAGATTTAAAAAACTTCTCATCAAATATTAATATCCATGCTGTAAAAATAAGGAGAACAGAAAATGTCCACTATTATGATATTTTTGAAATCAAATAATTATGAATAATCGTTTATCATTAGTTTCTAATCTTCTAAAAGGACAAAAGATGTTCCAAGTAAAAGAGGCTGCGGCTAAATTAGAAAGCAATGGAAAGGATGTTATTCATATGGAGCTTGGAGATCCAGATTTCGACTCACCCTCAAAAGCTATTTCTGCTGCTAAACATTCTCTTGAGGCTGGGGAAACTCACTATGGTAGCTCATGGGGTCTGCAGGAATTCAGAAATTCTATAAACCTGAATCATATCGAGGAGCGTGGCTTAAAAATTAACATTGACCAATTAGTTGTTACTGCCGGCGCAAATTCTGGTATCTACTATACCATTAGAGCTCTTGTAAACCCTGGTGAAGAGGTTTTGATACCTGATCCAGGCTTTGTTTCGTTTGAAGCGGCAATTTTGGCTGCTGGTGCTAAACCAGTACGATATAGTCTTAATTTTAAGGATAATTTTCAACCAAACACCGATGAAATTGAATCATTGATTTCTAAATCTACAAGGTTAATGATCATTAATTCTCCTTCTAATCCCTCGGGTACAGTGCTTAGAGACGATATATATATAAAGATTAGCAATCTCCTGAAGAAAAATAATATCCCACTATTAAGTGATGATACCTACTACAGAATGAAACGAGGTTATGAAACTAGCAAAATATCACCTCTTTCAGAAACTGATCGAAAATTAGATAATAGTATTATCCTAGGTGGGTTATCTAAAGAGTTTTCAATGTCAGGATTCAGGCTTGGCTATCTTGCAGGTCCTGTAGAAGTAATAAAAAAAATTAATTTATATATAGAAACTGTTAATTCTTGCGTACCTATTTTTACCCAAAGAGCTGGAATTGCTGCTCTTGAAAGTTGTAAGAAAGACCTAGTAGCAAATCGAGAAACCTTGTTAGATCGATCAGATGCATTCATTGAAATCATTAATCAATCGAAGTATATTGATTGCCATTCTTCAGATATTGGGCTGTATGCCTTTCCGAAAATAAATTGTGAAAATATTTCTGCAGATGAGATTGCAAATATCCTATTACAAGAAAATGGAATCGCTTGTGTTCCAGGGAGTGCATTTGGAGAATTATCAATTGATCACTTGCGCTTTTCGATGAATCAGCCAAAAAATTTGTTAATTGATATCGCTAACAAAATAGTTTCAACTTTGGACAAAGTATGTTCTCATTAATTTTTTAATGAGTATAAGTAATTTTTATAGAATTTAATTGGAGTATTTACTATCAACATGAAAACAGGAGCAGATTATCTTGCAGATGAACTTTACGCACATGGCGTTAGGACCGTGTTTGTTTTTACAGGAGGGGCTATAGCTGCAATTATAGATTCTGCTCAAAAGCGTGGAATTAAAGTAATTCCATACGATCATGAATTAGATGCTTCATACGCAGCTGAAGGATATGTTAGAGCCAATTCAATGCCTACTGCCGTCATGGTAACTTCTGGCCCTGGAGCCACCAATACTATAAGCGGTATAGCTGGATCTTGGTTTGATTCAATCCCGGTACTTTTCATTTCTGGACAAGTTAAATCTTTTGAAAAAACAAACTTCGAACTCTATCTACAACGAGGTTTTCAGGAGGTAGATTTTATAAAGTCATCAGGTCAATTTACAAAATACTCTAGTACAGTAGATCATTCTTCTCAGATCATTCCATCTATTAGGGAGGCCTTTAAAGCTATGGTGTCTGGTAGACCAGGGCCGGCTGTATTGGATATAACAATGGATGCTCAAATGGACGCTATGGAGAAGATTGAAACCAAGCCACAAAATTTTCCTTCGTTCGAAGAATCTCTTTGTAAAGGACTTCTGCCGAATAATAACCCCAGTTCATCCGAGAAGGATTTTGAAAGCCTCTTGAATCAGATGAATGAATCCAAGAATCCAGTTATTTTAGTTGGTGGTGGGGCGCAGTGGTTACCAAAAGGTTTATTTGAAAAAATAGCCAGCAAATTGAATATAAAAATAATATCAACTTATGCCGGTGTTAACTCTATCCAACAAGAAAATTCCTTATACGATGGTATGATCGGACCTTTTGGGCACCCTAAAGCTAATAAAACTCTCGTGGAGGCATCTGATCTATTTATTCTCGGTGCCCGTATTCCTAATAGAGCCTTCCCAGTTCTATCAGAATCTAGTAGTCAAAAGTTTCAATCAGTCCGTAAATGGGTTTTAACAGTGGATCCTAGTGAATTTATTAATCATAAAATTGGACCATTAGAGAAGATATATTTAGGGCTCCTTTATGATTTTTGTAAATATGTTGAATCAAAGATGCCTGATACTAATCCTACTCCTCAAATATTACATTCTGCAGAAAATATATTACCAGAGGGTATGTTTGCAGCTGAATCAACTACAAAAAATAATGGCTCTCAAATTGAAAATACTTATACGGTTGATGGCTTAATTGATTCACTTAATAATGCATTGCCTGATAATTCAGATATCTTTGTTGATGTTGGTCAAAATGCTGTGGCGCTTGTTTTAGGGCTCAAAAGAAATAGGGGAGAGAGATTATTTTCTTCTTGGGCAAATTCTCCGATGGGATATTCTTTGCCTGCAGCACTTGGTGCCGCGCTTGAGAAAAATGAAAGACCCTCAATTTGTGTTATCGGAGATGGTGGAATAAGAACTGCGCTTTCATCTTTTCCCAATCTAAGAGCAATGATTGGTAAGGTAAAGGTAATCTTATGGGACAACAAGGGGTATCAAACTATTGTAGATCATAGTTTAAAATTCCAACAACTTGGAAATCCTGTAAGTGTTGATACGGGATTGAATTATTTTCCTTTGAAAAAAGTTTTGATTGCATCAGATATAAGAGTTATGGAGGCTTCAGGAGAATTAGAAGTTGATATGCAATCTTTTTTTGATAGCGATAAACACGATATCTTAATTGTCCCTATAGATGAATCAATTCGAATGAGCGCTAACCCGGTCATTTAGAAAGTAGTAATTACTTATGAAAAAAACTGCATTTATTACGGGTGGAACACAAGGCATCGGAAAAGCTATAGTTGAAAAACTTATTAGCGAGGACTATAAAGTTATTATTGGGTTCATGAGTCAAAAAGCTAAAGCCAATGATATAGCTAAAAATATAAATAGTATGAATGGAGATGCAATTGCCGTTCATTGTGATGTATCAAGCAGATCTTCAATCCAAGGGGTTTTAGCTAAAATTAAACATATTGATATTTTGATAAATAATGCAGGTATTTCTCAATCAAAAGATTTTCTTGATATTACGGATGAAGATTGGAACCAAATGATAAATATTAATTTGCGTGGTGCTTTTATATTCTCACAAGAAGTGATCCCTTCAATGCTTGAACGTAACTGGGGAAGAATAATTAATATAACTTCTATTGGAGGCCAATGGGGAGGTATAAATCAAGTTCATTATGCTTCATCAAAAGCTGGCCTTACAGGCCTTACAATGTCTCTTGCTAGACTTTATAGTGGAAAAGGAATTACATCAAACTCAGTTTCGCCAGGTATCATAGAAACTGACATGACTGCCTGGATTAAAGATAAAGATAAACAAATCTTAACTCAAGATATTCCTGTTGGGAGATTTGGTCTTGTTGAGGAAGTTGCTGAAGTTGTATCTTTTCTTGCATCCGAATCATCTGGTTACATTACAGGGCAAACAATTAATGTGAATGGAGGAATGCTAAGATCATAGGTCTCAGGAAGTATATAAAATCGCTAAACTATTTCTCAATATTACTATTTCTGACCTGCAATTTTCTAAAAAAAGATAAATATAGAGTAGATTATTGCAAATCTTGAGTATGGTCCTAGCAAAGATTAAGTTTAAGATTTTAATTCTGGGTTCAATCTAATGATAATAAGTGTAATTTTTACTATGGGTTTATAGGTTCTTTTAAAATAGTTATCAAATGAAAAATAATTCAATCCTATTAAAACAACCTATTGTAATTATAGGGGGCGGTGTCCACCAAATTCCTTATGTTGAATATTGTAAAGAAAATAAAATCCCAACTATTGTTATAGATCAAAATGAAAATGCTATGGCCAGGGATTATTCCGATCTTTTTTTAAATATTGATACCTCAAACGATACTGAAGTTATAGAGGCTATTAATAAGTATTGTCAAAAAGATGGGATTGCAGGTGTATTGGTAGCTGGAGTAGAGTTGGCGATATTGGGTGCAAAGATATCAAAACATTTTAAAACAAAATCTATCAGTGTAATAACTGCAATAAATGCAACTAATAAAATTATCAGAGCAGAAAAATTTAAGGAATTTGGAATCCCATCTCCAGAGTATGAGATAGTTGATAGTATTCATTCTGTTAGTTTAAATTATCCTTATGTTATAAAAAAACAAGAAGGTTCAGGATCAAGAGGAGTCAGGGTTATAGCTTCAGAAGAGGATATTTTCAGTGCTGAGAAAGATTTTACAGGCAATGGAAGTTCACAATATTTAGTTGAAGAGTTTATTTATGGCCATGAAATATCAATTGAAGCATTTATTCATAAAGGTAAATTTTATTATTACTGTTTTGCAGTTCGAGATATTGAAAGTATATCCAATGGAAAAATAATAGAGCACGGAAGTATTTCTGATCCCTTGTATGACGATAAGAATCGTAATAAAGTTAAAAAAGTTTTTGAGAGTGCTTGTTTAGCTCTTGGAATAGAGGAGGGTCCAGCTAAAGGGGATATTCTGTATACTAATTCAGGCCCTAAAGTTTTGGAGGTAGCTTCAAGATCTGCACCATTGGCCCCTTTATTATCAGGTAGAATATATGATATTGATATGGTATCAATGCATGTTAAGTGGGCGCTAGGTTTAGATTTCGTATTTGAGCCACTGCCATTAGATTTTTCAAAATCTAAGCCAGTTTCTCATAGAATTTTATTTCATAAGCCGGGGATTTTAAAAAGTATAAATGGAATAGATGAAGCAAAAAAATCAAAAGGTGTCCTTGAAATAATAGCTCTAAAAGATCTAAATTTTCCTATGGTTCTTGATTATCCTGATAATGGTAATAGAATACTTTATGTGGCAGCAACTGGTTCCAATGCAATCAGAGCTAGAAAAAATGCAGACAATGCTTTGTCTAAAATAAATTTAATTTATAAATAAAATATGATGTCTAGTGAAGAAAGAAGTTCATCTCCTGTTTCATATGAGAAATAGTATTCAAACAGTAGAGTCAGGTCTATAAAATATGAAGATAAAGAGCAAACTATTGTCATGAAATATCATTTAATATTTTGCATGAATTTGATGTTTTCTGCCCTAAGTGAAAAAGAAAGGGTTGTGGTTTTGGATCGTTGTATGGAGCCACTGCTTAAGTTAGGGGAAGACGGTTTTACATTTGCTATTCAAATGTCTGGATTAAGTCTGGAGCAGTTAGCAAAATTGAGACCAAAACAACTTGATCGCTTGAAAAAGCTGATCAAAAGACCTAATTGTGAGTTTATCGGCAATGGTTATTCGCAAATAATACAACCGCTGGCCCCTTGGGAAGTAAATCTTAAAAATCAAGAGCTAGGTATGCAGTATTATGAAGAAATGCTCGGATTGAGACCAAAGATAGCAATTGTCAATGAGATGGCTTTCAGCGCAAGTAGCTCAAGGAGTTTCTCAGAAGTTGGCTATAACGGCTTAGTTATGGAGTGGAATAATCCTTATAAAGCTCATCCTGAATGGGACTCATCGTTTAGATATTACCCTCAAAAAATAGATTTAGGACAGGGTGATGAAACAGATTTGGTTTGGGGAGATACTATTCTTACTCAGACATTTCAGCGCTATGTCCATGGTGAAATAGAGTTGGATGAATATATGACCGGGCTCTCTAAATATAATAATCAGGAGGGTGCCCTATGCCTCTATTCTAGTGATGCAGAAGTTTTTGATTTTAGACCGCGTCGATATGGAAATGAAGGTCATAGAGAGGGTGAATGGTTAAGGATTAAAAAATTACTTGAATCTGTTCAATTAGAAACAGATGGTCTGACATTACCATCAAATATTATTCAAGACTTTAAGAAAAACGGACCAAATCTTTTGAAACTGGAAAGTAATTGGCAACCAATTACAGTCAAAAAGCAGGATAAATATAATATCAATAGATGGGCACTTACTGGCCGGGATGACTTTGCTTTCAATACAAGATGCTTTTCTTTAGCAAATGCATTTAAGGATGGAGTGCCTGATAACGAAGACTGGCGAAAGCTTTGTTTCTTATGGTCGAGCGACTTGAGAACTCATATTGAAGAAAATCGATGGGTGTATGCTCAAGATATATTGACAGAGTTAGAATTAAAATGGCTAAAGAAAAATGTAGTTATAAAAGATTTAAATTTAACTAAACACAAAGAATATTCGAATCCCAATAAAGAACGTTTTATTGAACTGAAAACACCACAACAAAGTTTAAAGCTGGATTTAAAAAAAGGATTAAGCCTAAGAGAGTGGTCGGTTAATGGAAACTCAGTACTTGGCACACTACCTCATGGAACTTTTGAAGATATAAGTCTCGCTGCTGATTACTATTCTTGTCATTCAGTTATAGAGCCCCAAGGTGAACACAAAATTACAGACCTAGTGAATATTGAGCCTTGGATCGATGACGAACATGATGATTTTATTTATGTTGGAATGCAATTAAAAAAACCTGATTATTTGTTTAAAAAGAAATATTCAATTAATAGAAAAAGAAATGAGTTTTCAGTAGAGCAAACAATTGAAATTTCTGATCGAAGAAAGTCTCTGATTAGAAGTATTCATTTTACAATTTTACCCGGCTTGTGGGATCAGAGCAGTCTTTACTACAAAACAGCGCTGGGTGGGAATAAATTGGAACATTTTAGCTTTGGTAATAAGGTTATTGACCATACCCAAAATCTAAATCAACTAGTATCAACAAGACATGGATTGGGAGTTACGGATGGAGAAATTCATATCGGTGATGCAAAGAATTCTATTATTTTTAAGCATGAACCATCTGAAGCAGCATTAGTTCCTCATCTACAGTACTTGCCTCAGAAAAATGGTCTTTATCTTCTGAGATTAATATATTCAGCACAAGAACTTGATGAAACGTTTAAAGTATCTGACAAACCTCAGATTATTAAATACAAGTTATTGGTTAGGGCAGACATTGAGTAAAAGTAAAAGATAAAGGCATTATTTTTTTAAAGTTTTGCAAATTTATCTGTTTTTTCAAGGTTATAGGGCAGTTTTAAAATAGATCTGAAGTTTATTCATAAAGTACAAAAAAATTAGACTAGAATATAAAAAAATAAAAAGGCATTAAAGAATATGAAAATAATCTGGATAGACGTTGGTACACATTTGGCACAAGAGCATGACTCTATTTTTGGATCAAATTATGGATTTTGGAGACTGATTGCCAGGCGATTCTTGAGCTACAAAATCCTTAAACGTGGAAAATTCATAAGTTTTGAGCAATTAAGAAGCGTTATTCATTCAAGAGCTAGTATAAGAAAAAGATCCAGTGATTTCTTCAGTGTAATTATTGAAGCGAATCCAAAAATAGCTTACAAGAAAAAATTCTACCCAAATGCTGACATTTTTTTTAATATGGCATTGACTGACGATAACCATTCACCCGTATCAATAGCAAAACTTTATATTGGTGATCAAGGAGAGTTGTCGGAAGGAAACTCTTTATTTCTAAAAAAAGATAATCCAAAGGACGGTCGCCACATAGCAACTTTTGGAGTTTCTACAAGAGACTTTTTTCGTGAATTGGCCTTATATCTAGATGATCAATTTAAGGATTATGAAGTGCTACTAAGATTAAACTGCGAAGGGGTAGAGGATGACGTGATTTATTCAACATTTAGCAGTTTTGGTAATAAATTAAAATTAATCTGTGGATCGCTAAAAGATGTCGAAGAACTCAAAGGATTAGAGGCTTCGCAGAAGTTAGATGACTTTATAAATGATAATAATTTAGTTTTTAAAACTTTTCATTCAGGCATTCATACTTGGCCAGAAGCGCATAAGGCTGTGCTTAGCCTATTAGAAAAAGACGACAAGCTTCAATAAGCGCTGAGATTATTTTGTTAATAGTGCATTTCAAGAATAAACCTGAATATATTGATATTTCTTTTTAAGATAAAACTTTTTAATGAATAAAATTCTAGCATTTGATTCCATCTACATAGTGAATCCTATAAGAAAGATCTATATGGGATTGATAAAAAAACTACTGAATAGAAAAGAGACTACAGGTAGTCGTTTAGTTCTTTATCGATTAGACCAAGACAATATTTTGTTACGCGACGAAAGAAACATCAGTGGAATGGCTATTGGATCTCACAAAGATCATATTGACTTAATGAGTATCAAGTTTTATCGATATTTAGAAAAATCTATAGATTGTGATGCTTTGTCAATTAAAAATCTTCAGATGTATAAGTTATACAATAGACAGGTTAAATTAAAAATAGCGGGCGTATTGAAGTGTGCTTACAGAATAAGAAATTTAACTATTGATATAGAGAACAATATTGAAGTCATAACAGACAGACAGACAGTTTCTATAATGGAAGAAGCTTTTCGGTTTCTAGATTATGCACCTAAGAACATTACTTGGAAGACAAGCAATTCGTTGACTGCATGCATTACAATAAATTCAATAATTATGAGATTAGCTTCTCTAATTAAAATGCTCTTTTCACCAAGCAATCTTCCAAAGAAATATTATCATAAGCATGTTGATGCTAATGTTCCTACGGTGCTAATTACCATGCCAAGAAGGAAGCCAGAAGATTTTTTTTCAACTTATGTTGATGAATTAGCAGATCAATTTAATATTGTTTTATACAGCCATGGCTCTTTAAAGATAGCCCCTAAGGGCTTTAAATCATTAAGAGTTAAAAGAACAGCAGGTATCATTCATGGTATTTTAAATTTTAAAAATTTATGCTGTAGCTCAGAAAGCTACATTTATGACATTGTATTAATTTTCTTTAATCACGCCAACCTCAGCACGAGTATTGATGTGGTTAACACTATATTTACCAATAAAATTGATGTACTTATCAACAGACAGCAAACAAATGTTTTAGACAACTACTTAACCATTAAGGCAAAAAAAAGAGGTACCTTTATTCTTGGTGATGTTTTTGAAGAAATTTTTTACTGTGATTCTGCTATTTGTTCTTCAAAGTCACAACACACAGAATCACTAAAGTTTGCTTTAGCAGATGAGGACAAAGTAACCTACAAGGGCAGTAATTCTTTAATTAAATATCGCCTTAAGGGTTTCAGAAATAAAAAAGATAAATATCTGCACAAGTTACTTGGAGCTGATACTCAAAAGAAAATAATATTTTATGCTTCGGATCCAGTAAAAGAAGAAAGCCAACGTTATCTCTCAGAAAAATTTATCATGAATTATTTTTCAAAATCAAAAGACTTTATTTTTGTTTTAAAAACACATGGACAAGACAATGGAAAGGTAACTAATTATGCATACATTGATTCTGGAGCTTCTTCAAATCTTTTTCTTATTGGTGATATAAGGCAAAAAAATAGCATGGCATCCAAACAATTTATGCTATTTGATAATTTTGACTTTAATGCAGCCGTAAGTTCTTGTGATGGATTCTTGACTACATCCTCTTCCTCCATACTGCAAGCCCTACTATTGGGAGTAAAGTCAGGTATTGTTGATAAGTTTAATAATGGTAATTACGACTATCTCGTGAATTATAAAGCTACTATGCTAATCAACAGTGAAGAGAGTCTACGATTCTTTTTGGAAGGTGAAAAATTAGATATATCAAATGAAGCCCTTGCTTACTGCGGTCTGAATGATGAAAATAAAAATTTTAATTTAGGAGAGCATTTACTTAAATGCTATCAAGAATTTCATGCAAATTAAGAAACATCAGATAAATAGCTTTGAATTAGTATGAGCATTTATACTATAAAAACCCACTCTCTCTTTAAATTTAGTGGTTTATTTTTTGCAATAATCTATGGTTTTTTTATCTTCGGATCAGTCCAATACCTCTATTCTGTGGGTAGCGGAGATATAGGGTCTTATGTAGATTTTTTTACTAAAAACACAGACAGTGCTTTTTTACTCCAGGAGTATTCTGTTTTATCAGGGGATGTTGCATTTCGTGTCTTAGTAATTTCTTTGGGTAATTACGTTAATGTGGCACCTATAACTGTATTAAGTTATCTGGCTTTTATAATCTCATCATTGGTTTTTTGCATCTATGCAGTACATATTAGATCTAGTAAGTATTTGATTTATATATTGCCTTTATTTCTTATGATTTTCTTTACACCCATGGTGTCGAATTTATTTAACTCAAGTTTAAGATCTGGTCTTTCATTTACAATACTTATGATCTCTTTTGTATACTTTAACGGATTTTGGAAGTATGTTTTATTTGGATTATCCGTTGCTATGCACTTGTCCATGGCACCAATCATAGCTCTATATGTTTTATATCATATGCTTAAGAGGACAAGAATAAAATCACCATTCATAGTTCCTTTTTTTGCATTAGCATTAACTTCATTTTCTATTGTTGTAGCTTCATACGTACTCAAAGTTAACGTTACGCCTATTGATTCGAGTAATCTCTACAACGTTTTAATTCTTTTCATTGGACTATTAATTATATTCACCAATAAAAAGGTAATCAAAGATATCCATGGGTTCATGTCCATAGGAATAATTTTGATTTACTTATTTGGATTTATTATTGATCTTTCTTTTTCGAGGTATATTGGGAATGCAATTATTTTGTATTTATTTTTCCTTATTGAAAAAGGGGAATTAGGAACTATTCAGGTCTTCACAGCAGGGTATATACCTTTCTTTTTTCTAGTGTCATTCTATTCTATATCGAATATCTTATAGCTTGTCATCTTGATGAAGAAAAATATTGTAATTGTCGTTAGTGCTATGAATATGGGTGGCGCTCAGAGAGTAGTTTCTATTTTATGTAATCATTGGTTGCAAAATGGATATACAGTTACACTCATTTCCACTTTTACCAGAGAAAAAGTTAATCACTTTCAATTAAATGAAGATATCACTTTAGAATATTTGAGTAACAGTCCCCTTTTTCCATCAAATAATGTATTTAATTTAATCTGGAAGTTTGTTCAACTTAGAAAGTTAATTAAGGTCATAAATCCCAGCGTAGTTATTTCTTTTCTTACTAGAATAAATGTTGCTACGGCTTTATCAAGTTTTGGAATTAAAGCTTTTACAATTATATGTGAAAGATCTTGGCCTCCATTTCACAGGTTGGATAATAGATTCTTTTGGATGTATAGGCTTCTTTTCAAGGGTGTTGATAAAATTATAGTTCAGACAGACAAAAGCAAGACTTGGTTGAGCCAGAACTTTCCTGGCAAAAACGTCGATGTAATTCCAAATCCAATCGCATACCCTTTGCCCACGCAAGGGCGATCAGCAAGCCCTGACTCTGTAATCTTACAAAACAAAAAGGTAATTCTTGCCTCTGGTAGGTTGCATAAGTATAAGCAGTTTGATTTGTTAATAAGAGCTTTCTCTCACATTAAAGACAAGCATCCAGATTGGCATTTAGTAATATTGGGAGATGGTGAGGAAAGAGATGATCTTAATCGGCTTGTCTCTACTCTTGAGTTAATTGACAGAGTTTATTTTCCTGGAAATGTTGGCAATATGTCAGAATGGTATGAAAGGGCTGATTTATTTGTGTTGAGCTCAATAGTAGAAGGATTTCCTAATGTGCTGCTGGAGGCAATGTCCTATGGCTTACCTTGTATCAGTTTTGACTGCGATACAGGCCCGAGGGATATGATTCGGGATGGAGTTAATGGTATTTTAGTTAACCCAGATGACAGAGAGTCCGGCCTCGTAAATGCGCTGAACAAATTGATACCAAGTGAAGAACTCCGTAGTGAATTTTCGCGTAACTCAATTCTTTTGAGGGATAAGTACTCAATTAGTAATGTTATGCAGAAATGGGATAACGCTTTAAATGACTGGCAAATAAAAGAGTAAAGAAAATGTGCGGAATATTAGGAAACTTTGGTTATATTGAGCGCGACGATTTCTCAGCTCATCTTAAAAATGTGTCTGATCTTCTATCTAGGAGGGGGCCTGACCAGAAAAATATTATTGATATAGAAAATTTCTTAGCTGTGCATTCTAGGTTAATTGTTCAGGGAAGCCCGGATGACGGCGTTCAACCATTACGTTATCGGAACATAGTAATTCTATTCAACGGAAATTTATATAATAAAAATTCGCTCAAACTAGAGCTTGAGCTACTGGGTTACAAGTTTGATGGGGTTTCTGATACTGAGGTTGTAGCTGTATCAATTTATGAGTGGGGCAATAAGGCTTTTGAAAAATTCAATGGTTTTTTTTCTATTGCTTGTTTTTATTTAGATAAAAAAAAATTGGTCTTGGCTCGTGATAGGCTGGGACAGAAACCGCTTTTTTACGTGAATAATGGTAAATCTGTTTTCTTCGGTTCAACTGAAGATTTTGTACCAAGCAAAGTTTGCGGCCACCAAAGAAAAGAATCTATCATTGATTATATTACGTATGGATTCATTCCATCACCTAATACAATGTTCGCTAATCTATTTTCAGTAAATCCAGGTGAATTAATTGAATTTTCTCTTATTAATGAGAAAAAAATCATTGTAAATAACTTAACTTACTGGAATCCAGTAATTACCAATGAAATAGATGATTTTAATGACGCAGTAGAGCTTATCTCTGAATCGGTTGATAAGTCAGTGAAACAAGGCATGAATGCAAGTATTGATGTTGCCTGTTTGTTTAGTGGTGGTGTTGATTCTAGTCTGATATTTTCACTTGCTAGAAATCTTAATCAAGACATATGCGCTTTGACTGCGGATTTTGGAGGAGGCGATGATGCTGGATATAGAGCTAGCTCACTGGCAGATAAACTTGAACATCAAAACCACGTCATTAAGAATATTTCAAAAGCTGATGTCGATGATTCATTAGCTATTATGTCTATGATATCTGATAGTCCTTTTGATGATACTTCTATGATTCCAAGCAATATCGTTTTTTCATCCCTAAAAGCTTCTGGTTACTCTGTTGCATTGACAGGTGATGGCGCCGATGAACTATTTTGTGGATATCCATCATTTGAAAATTTAAGGAGATTAGAACCACTCCTAGATGATAAGTTTAATATTTTCAGAAAATTTCCTAATAAGTTCTTGAGCAAATTCATTTCAAATTTTAAAGGTGCTGATTTAGCCCGCTTTTTTATGGATGAAGATGATCTTTTATGTGATCTCTCATGTAATGGATTTAAAAAGAGAGAATGGCAAGACGCGGTCTATTCTGATTATGATCCCCTACACCATGTACGCAAAATTTTAAATGAACTTGATGGTCTCAGGCCACTTGATAAATTTAGAATACTTAATCTTAGGTTTAAACTTCCAAATCAAATGCTTTACAAGGTTGATCGAGCCTCCATGTTCAATTCAGTGGAGGCGCGTCCATTGTTTTTAAATAATCATGTAATTGATGCGGCTCTTAGCATTTCATCTTCTACTATGTTAAAAAATGGACCAAAGAGTATTTTGAAGAAAATTTATCAAAGTCAGATTCCTCATGCTGGCTGGAATCTACCTAAATCTGGTTTTGGTTGGAGAACAGACTCTTACAGTGATATTTTCAATCAACAAGACAATGATTATTTAAAGATAAAGACAGGAATAGATGGTCTTTCCCTTTTAGGTAATAAGAAAAAAATGCATAAAAGAGGCTTTTACGGTCTCTTTTCTTTAGTTTCCTGGCTTCGTAAAAACTCCTGAAAGACGCCTTGCTAAAAGATCGCTATGTGATAATAGCTCTTATAACTAAATAATTTTTCAGTTATCTCTTCTCTAAAACAGTTAACAAAATAATACTTAAATGGAAAACTAAAAAAAATGAAATTACTCCGATTAACGCCCACCCTTAAATCTACAACCTCATCGTATAATCAGTTTTCGCTTGGGTTTAAAGATAAAATAGACCAAACTGTAGGTTCACTTCTTAAAGATGAGGTGCCAATTGATGAAAAGATAACAGTGTTTCATGGAAATGGTTCAGTTTTCAAACTGTTTAAGCTTATAAAAAAAAATATTAATAGAGTTGAATATGACATTGTTCATATACATAACTCAATCACAGGGATAATATTTATTTTAGCAATTTTCCCGTTTAAACTTGGTTTATTGAAAAAAACTGTTTTTACACTTCATAACAGTTGGGATGTTTTTAAAACAAGAAATCAGTTTTTAAACATTATTGTAATGTTATTATCAAGTAAGATTTGCACTTGTGGGGAATCAAGCCAGCAAAGCCTCCCTAAAATAATTAGTTACTTTTTTGGGAAAAAAACTAAGGCTGTTGTTAATGGTTTTGACAACAAGCGCATTGATAGAGTGGCTAACAAAGCGCCGGTCGGGGCTCATTTTGATGTAAGTTCAAAGGTTAAAATAGTATATGTCGGTGCTTTAACTGACACAAAGAATCAGATAGCACTTTTGAAAGTATTAAATTCAACGAATATTGATGCCGAGGTTTTGTTTTTAGGTGACGGTGTAAATAAACAAAGCTTGATTGATTATTCAAAAAGTGCCTCTAATTCTATTAAAATTTGTTTTAAAGGCTGTGTATCAAGAGACGAGACAATTGAGCATATGCTTGAAGCGGATGTTTTTATTTCCTTATCAAAAGGAGAGGGTTTGCCAATCGCAGTTTTGGAGGCAATGTATTGCGGATGTTTTTTGATTTTATCTACAATTCCACCTCATAAAGAGATTTCTCCACCTCGCGAGAGGTGTTTGTTCGTCGACACATCGAATGAAAAAGAAATTACTAATTCCTTAAATTATGTAACACATGAAATAGTAAAACTTCAGGGTCAAAGGGATATGTCTAAGCAGCACTCTATTCAGAACTTCGGTCTCGACAACATGCTCGAAGGTTATATGGAAGTATACAAATCTCTTCACTCTGGCAGCAAGGGGAGCTAGTTAATTATGCTTCTTGTTAAATCAAATACTTTAGAAGTACGTTTCTTTTAACTTGTCTTATTATTTTTCGAATAGTGAAGTACCATCAATTAGACTGATAATGGAGTCTGCAAATTGTTAAAATTTTTAAAAGTTCTCGATAGCTCGAATGTCAGTTATGTTAGCTGGAAGAATAACCATGAGCTTGACTTGGCGCTGTCTGGAAAAACTGATCTTGATATCCTAATTTTTGACACAACATTCCTTGATTTCAACGCAATTGCGAATTCGCACGGTTGGATTGAAATGGAGAACCCAGTTGCTAAATTTGAGTCTATTTCACACTATTTTAAGGTAAATGAGGATGCCACTATATGGCATCTACACGTATACTTTGGGGTGATTACTGGTGACAGTTGGCTTAAAGAATATGACCTTCCTTTAAAAGAGTTCTTATTTATGAATCTTGAGCGTGATACTAAAAGTGGGGTTTTTGTATTGAATAGCACTGCGCAGGCATACATTTTCGTTATAAGGCATCTCATCAAGTCAGGCTCTTTTTTCTCCCGATTTATATATGGAAGAGAACTTGATTCCTACAGGGAAGAGTGGTCTAAATGCAAGGTTGCCGTTGATGATCTTCATGGTGTAGGTCCAATTTCCATTGATGGTTGGATTAAAGATTCGGGCTTGTTTCAAACCTTTAGGCAACCCAAGTATTCCGTGGCTTACACTTACCGTCAGTTTTTGCATCAGTATTTACGCTATAAAAGTTTTTCTTTGCCGCCTAGGCGACTCATGAGTTTGTTCAGAAGAGCGTCAAATAAATTGGTTAGTAAAAACAAAAAGAAATTTACTAATGGCGGTATTATTGTGGCAATATCTGGAGCCGATGGTGCCGGAAAATCTACAATGATTGTTGGTTTGCATGGTCTGTATAGCTCCTTTTTGGACTGTAAGATATTTACTTTAGGAAAGCCTCAGGGAAAGTTCCTCGAGATTATTAGATCGATTATTAGAAGAAGGGCTAAATTTCATTCGACACCTTCAAACCTGTCGCTAAAACAGTCATCTATGACGGATGCAATCTTAGCTTCTGCATTAGCTTTTTTGAGGTTACGAAAAGCATTGGTTGTTGTAAAAAAGGCTCGTGAAGGCAATATGGTTCTGGTTGACAGATGGCCCACGCATAATTTCGGGAAAATGGATGGACCGAAAATTATAGACTTGAGGGCTGGAAATAGCTTGGTCAGTTTTCTTGCTTCGTTAGAGAAATGGATTTATAAAAAAATTCCGCAAGCTGATATTTGTTTTTACTTGGAAGTGGATATTGATGATGCAATAAAACGAAATCAAGAAAGGGTTAAAGAAGGAAAAGAGACTGATGAGGAAATAGTCATGCGACATCAAAATAACCAGGAAACAGTCCCAATTTGTAATAAGTTAATCAAGTTTTCTAACGACGGGTCTTATAAGGAAATGTTTCCGATACTGGCGCATGATATTTGGAGCGAAATGGTCTCATTCAAACAGAGGTCTGGGCGGTGAAAAGCGAACTAGAGAGTTGGCTATTAGAAGCACTTAAGAGTGGGAGTCGAGGCCGCGTTGTTATTGAAGCTTTTGGCACTCCAGGAGTAGGTAAATCATATTTTTGTGATGGCCTTCACATGCGAGTTATTGAAAATGATCAGAGCCTTGCATATCACTTTATCGATCGTTATCATGAAAACCGTTTTCTTCGCATAATATCTAAATTTTCTTTAATATTTAGATCCTGCTGGTGTCGATGGGACTTGTTTAGTATGGCTTGCAGAATTGTATTTGGTTTTAGTGGCCTCAAATTTCTAACCAGAATAAAGCTAATTTTCAATTTTCTATTGGTTTTTTCTGTTATTCAGTTGCGTTCTAAACAAGGTAGGCCAATCTTGTTAGATCAAGGTATCTTTCAAGGTTTATGGTCTTGCTGCTATTATCAATTAAGCTCGATTGGATCCAAAGAAGTAAACTCTTTACGGGAGTTAATTTGCCAACTTATAGAATCTCTTGATTTGGAACTTTTAGTAATAATCTACGTGTCAGCTTCTAAGAAAGTAGTTGTTAATGGCCTTCAAACTAGAGCGATAAGTGGAAGTAGTGAACTTAATTCACTACAAATGGATATTATAGAAAGGGGTATATGCGCTACCTCAAGTATGATCGACGCTATCCATGATGTTGTGAATTCACATCCAAAAGTTAAATTAATCGAAGTTCCTCGATAGGCTGTCTAAAGACATGATTGCCCAAAATTTGCTTTGGCGATAGGTGACTTTAGTGACTTCGTGTGAAACTTTTTTTTGAATATGTTGACGGCTATCACCTATAAAAATTATGATTCCGAGAATGATCTTACTCTTTTAAGCAAGTATGGTTTGCTTGCATATCTGGGGTAAACTTTCAGCCAATAGGCTCGACACGTTGATGTAAAATAATAGATGTTTAGGTTATAAAGAGTATATATGAAGAAGATTTTTATGTTTGTAAATGTAGATTGGTTTTTTCTGTCACACAGGTTGTCAATCGCCAAAGTTGCAATCGACAAAGGGGTGGATATGACAGTATTTACTGATTTTACATGCCCGCATGAGAAGGGGGAATACACAGGCTTCTCACTCCTTCAGAGCCCTGTGAGGCGCACGTATGTTAGCCTTTATTCTTTATGTGTGGAGTTTTTTAACACCATTCAACTCATTAAGCGTGAGCGTCCATCCGTGGTTCATGCTGTAACTATTAAGCCAATAATACTTTTAGGTATTGTCTGCCTTATCTTTAAAATACCATTTATAGCTTCGATATCTGGTCTCGGGCCGGGATTTTCACCCACTACTTACTTGGGTAAAGTTCGGTTGCTCTTAATTAAGGCGCTATATAAAATTATATTTTCTCCAGAGAAAACGAGGATTATTTGTCAGAGTCCATATGATGCCGGGATACTGTTAGATAATGATTTAGCCACAAGCGAAAAAATCATCATGGCTGAAGGTTCCGGCATTGATTTAGAAGAATATCAACCTCAAAAGCAGCTAGCATTAGGTGTAATAAAAGTATTAATGGCATCTCGTCTTCTAAAAGACAAGGGTGTAAGAGAGTTCTGTGCGGCTGCTGGTGTAATACAAGAAAAATATGATTTTAATGTTAGTTTTAGCTTAGCAGGTCCGATTGATTCCGATAGTCCTGGATTTTTAACTGAAGAGCAGGTCATTGAGATATGTAAATCTGCAAAGGTTCAATTTTTAGGAAATAGGAACGACTTACAAGATATTTTGGCCAAGACGCATATTTTTGTTTTGCCGTCCTACTACGCTGAAGGAATCCCTAAAGTATTGCTTGAAGCTGCGGCAAGTGGTTGTGCTGTTATTACAACTGAACATCCAGGCTGTCGCGATGCAATTGTTCCTGGAGAGACAGGTATGCTAGTTGCTCCTAAAGATACCCCTTCGCTGATAAATACTTTAGCTTCTCTTTTGTCAGATCGAGATTTAATGGATTCAATGGGCAAAGCTGGGCGGCAGTTGGCTGAGCAAAGGTTTTGTGTCACTAAGGTAGTTGACATCCATTACTCGCTCTACCACACATTTAGAAAAGATTAATGAGAGTTGTTTTTAAAAATATGAGATAAGATGCAATGAAGATTTTATTAACAGGAGGAAACGGATTTGTCGGAAAGCACCTTCAAACTAAACTGTATGATCACACTCTGGTGCTGACGTCGCATGGCAATATACTTGGTAACTCCCCCAAGTACTTTAAAAAAACTATATCTAGTAAAGAGAGTTTTGCAGACTGCCTAAGAGGTGTTGAAGTTGTCATTCATACGGCAGCGAGAGTTCATAAAATGAATGATCTCTCGGAAAATCCGTTAGCAGAGTTTATGGAAACAAATTGTTTCGGTACCCTTAATTTGGCTAGACAGGCAGCTGATTTTGGTGTGAAGCGATTTATTTTTTTAAGTTCGATAAAAGTGAATGGTGAACGAACTCAACGAAACAAGTCATTTAGATTTGATGATGAAAGAAAAGGAGAGGATGATTATGCTAAATCCAAAGCTCAAGCTGAACTGGGTCTGCTAAAGATTGCAGCTGAGACGCAACTAGAGGTTGTCATTATAAGGCCTCCATTAGTTTATGGACCTGGCGTTAAAGCTAACTTCGCAGCTCTATTAAAGCTGGCATCAAAAAATCTTCCCTTACCGTTGGGTTCTGTGGAAAATAAAAGAGGTTTTGTTGCAGTTGATAATTTGGTTAGCTTAATCGTTACTTGCATTGATCATCCAAAAGCTGCTAATCAACTTTTCCTCGTGAGTGATGATAGCGATATGTCTACGTCTGAGCTTTTTACTATAATGGTCAACGCCTTCGGTAAAAAGGCCCGCTTAGTCAAGATAAGTCCCTCATTTTTAAAAGGGTTTGCTAGGTTAATTGGCAAAAAACCAATGATTGATCGCTTGTGCGATGATTTAAGATTAGACATTGAGCATACCAAAGACTCCCTTGACTGGACACCAGTAGTATCGACAGCTGAAGGTGTAAAGCTTTGTGTGCCCAAGAGAATTACTAGCAAATAACAACAGGAGTAAAATGAATTTACTATCACTAATTGGTCGCGATTCTGCACTTTTTTCTACAGATATTGCAACTCAAGAAGATGCTTTAAAAATTACTATACAAAAATCTCGTTTTTTAGTTATAGGTGGGGCTGGCACAATTGGCCAAGCTGTAGCGCGAGAAATTTTTAAACGTGACCCCAAAACTCTCCATATTGTTGATATCTCAGAGAACAATATGGTTGAACTAGTGCGAGACCTCAGAAGCACAGAAGGGTACGCAAGTGGCGAATTTAAGACATTTGCTATTGATTGTGGGTCTGTGGAATTCGAAGCGTTAGTTAAGGATGAGGATCCCTATGATTTCGTGTTTAACTTGTCTGCACTAAAGCATGTTAGGAGCGAAAAAGATCCCTATACGCTTATGCGTATGATTATGGTCAATGTATTTAATACGGTTAAGACTTTACGAATGGCCAGGGAAAATGGAGCTAAGAAATATTTCTGTGTATCAACTGATAAAGCGGCTAACCCAGTTAATATGATGGGTGCCAGTAAGCGAATTATGGAAATGTTCTTGATGCGTGAAAGTCTGACACAAGATATTTCGATGGCACGTTTTGCCAATGTGGCCTTTTCAGATGGCTCCTTGCTTCATGGATTTAATCAACGATTTTCTAAAAGACAGCCGTTTTCAGCTCCGAATGATGTTCGACGTTACTTTGTAACGCCACAGGAATCCGGAGAGCTTTGCCTGTTGTCTGGGTTATTGGGGGAGAATCGAGATATATTCTTTCCTAAACTCAGTGAAAAATTACATCTTATTACCTTCTCTGAAATTGCTGTTCGCTATTTAAGAGAGCGAGGCTATGAACCTTATGAATGTGAATCTGAGGATGAGGCTCGTGATAGGGCTGAAGAGTTAATCGCTAATAAGCAATGGCCTTGTTATTTCTTTAATAGTGACACAACCGGCGAAAAGGACTTTGAAGAATTTTTTACTGATAATGAAGATCTAGAGATGGAGCGTTTTGACAACCTTGGGGTTATCAAAAATCAGCCTGATTTTGATGAGGCTAAGTTAGATGATTTTATGGACGGAATTGAAATTCTAAGGGGAAAAGGTACTTGGACCAAAGATGATATTGTTAAATTGTATTTTGGACTCTTGCCTGAGTTTGCTCATAAAGAGACTGGCAAATATCTAGATCAGAGGATGTAAGAATGGTCCGTTTTTTTGACATTTTATTTTCTGGAATAGCATTATTGTTCCTTTCTCCTTTGTTGGTGCCTATAGTAATAACACTTAGACTAACTGGCGAAGGTGAGGTGTTTTTTTTGCAGGAACGCATCGGCAAGGGTGGCGAAAAATTTAAGTTGTTTAAGTTTGCGACTATGCTGAAAAATAGCCCAAATATTGGGACTGGCACGGTTACTATGAGGGGTGATCCTAGAGTGCTTCCAGTAGGCACATTTTTGCGTAAAACTAAAATAAATGAGCTACCACAGCTATTGAATATCTTTTTTGGTGATATGAGTGTTATCGGCCCAAGACCTCTAACTAGTCAAACATTTGGGGCTTATTCGGAGAATACTCAGAGTCTTATAAAGCAAGTTAGGCCAGGCCTTTCAGGGGTAGGTTCTATTATATTTCGTGGCGAGGAAGAGATAATGCATGGTGCAACAGCATCCGTTGACTTCTATGCGAATGTTATAGCTCCTTATAAGGGAGCACTTGAAGAGTGGTTTGTTTTGAATAAGAGCCTGTATATTTATTTTTTGGCGATTTTTGTTACAGCTTGGGCGGTTCTTATTCCAAGCTCAAAAATAGCTTGGAGGGTTTTTAAGGATTTGCCAGAGCCGCCGACCGAGTTAAAGCAGGTACTAAATTTTACTGACTAACTGCTACTGCTATTCTTGTCCCACTTCATATGATCCAATTTCTAAGATATGACATGGTAACCTTCTTTGCTAGCATTCAAAGGCAGAAGCGATTTGGCAAGGGTAGACTAAAAAAGCAACAAAACGAACCCAAAGGTTTTAGCCTACGATAAATAGGATTATCAACCTTTAAAAATAAATAGACTTAAGAAGCTGCATTATGCAGCTTTTTTTATTTTTAGGTTTTGTCCCTAAAGTTCTTGATTAATAATAATGCGTATATAATCAGTTAAAAATATAAATACAATGATCCAATTCAATAACTTAAATCAACAATCACCTTATCTACTTTTAAAGTTGAAATATGATGAAGCTTTAAATCTAGGGCAAAAAAACATTGAAGCTATTTCAATCTCATCTTACAACACTCAAAAATATGAGGTTGATTCAAGATACGTAAATCTTAAATTTATTACGAATGATGAGTTTATTTTTTTTAGTAATTATGACTCTCCAAAAGCATCCTCTTTTATTTCTCATAACCAAATAGCTGCATTAGTATATTGGCCTAGTATTAATGTTCAAATTAGAATGAAGGCTGACATAAAAAAAACTCCAAATGAATACAATCAAAAATATTTTTTTGATAGATCAGTAGAAAAAAATGCATTAGCTATTTCATCTAACCAATCAGAGCCAATAGATTCTTATAGCCAAGTTAAAGAAAATTATAATAAATCTTTAAAAAATGATGATTTAAAAAAATGTCCAGAGTTTTGGGGAGGTTATTCATTTACCCCTTACTACTTTGAATTCTGGGAAGGGCATGAGTCACGATTAAATAAAAGAGAAGTCTATGAAAAAAGTAATGATAGTTGGAAGCATCTTATTCTTCAGCCCTAGGTAAAATTTTATTGCGTAATAGGTTAATTAGTATAAAATCACCTTCACAAAATGATAAACATCAAACTCTCACAAATAAATAACATTACATTTAATATTTAATGTTTATAACCTGTTCCAATCCTCTAAAGGTACTCTCATAGCTTCTCAAAAGAAAAATATTACTCCCATTAATGAAAAAATTAGAGCTAGCGAAGTCATGCTTATTGGATCAAATGGCGAAAAACAAGGGTTGGTAGCTTTTTCTGTAGCTTTGGAGTCAGCTAGAGTAGCATCTCTTGACTTAGTTCAGGTTTCTCCATCCGATGCAAGTCCCATTGTTTGTAAGCTTCTGGATTATGGGAAGCATATCTTTGATAAGAAGAAAAGTCTTTCTTCCTCTAAGGTAAAAGTTAAGAGAAATACCACAAAAGAAATAAAATTTAGACCCTCAACAGATGTTGGTGACTATAATATTAAATTAAAAAAGGTGAAAAGCTTTATTCTTGACGGAGATAAGACTAAAATAAGCGTCCGATTTAGAGGTAGAGAAATATTAAACAGTGATATGGGTCTTAATTTACTAAATAGATTAAGAGACGAGCTAGAAGATATAGCACAGGTAGACCAAGAGCCTTCCCTTGAAGGTAGACAGTTGCTAATGGTTCTTTCTCCTTTGAAGAAGAAGTAAATATAAATTTTTATAAGAAGAATAATATGGGATATAAGTTAAAAACACATTCTGGAGCTGCTAAGCGATTCAAGAAGACAGGTACTTCTGTTAAGAGCAAAAGTGCAAATAGAAATCATATCCTTACTAAACAGTCTACGAAGAGAAAAAGACATAATAGAGGTCTTACTAAGCTGACAGGTGTTGTGCTTAAGATGGCTTCAAAACTAATAAGAAGATAAATCATGCCAAGAACTACTAAATCAGTAACAGCTAGAGCGAAACATAAGAAAGTATTAAATGCTACTAAGGGCCATTATGGCGCTAGAAGCAGACTATTTAGAACTGCCAAGCAATCAAATATTAAATCTTTACAATATGCATTCAGAGACAGAAAGAATAAGAAAAGAGCTTTCAGGGCGCTTTGGATCGCAAGAATCAATGCTGGAGCTAGAGAGTTAGGAGTTTCATACTCTGTTCTAATTAACTCATTGATGAAAAAAGACATTGCCTTGGATAGAAAAATTCTTTCTGATATAGCTATATCTGATAATGCAACTTTCGAGAAGATTGTAAAAACAGCTACCAGCTAGATTTACTGGTTTAATGTCATTACATAAGGACATTTTACCCCCTAGGTTAATTAAAGACAGGGGCTCCCTTCATCCAATAAATAATATGAAAGATTCCATTATGAATCTTTTAGTTTCCTTTGGTTTCGACATTATTGATGGTCCTGAGATTGAAACAGAAGAATTTAATTTCGATATGCTTAATATAAAAAAATCTCATCCCGCAAGGCAGATGCATGATACTTTTTACATTGAAAATAAATCAAACCTCCTAAGGACTCATACCTCACCGGTTCAAATTCGAGGCATGCTTGAAAAAAAGCCACCTCTAGCATTTATTTCTGGAGGCAAGGTTTATAGAAAGGATGATGATGCAACTCACTTACCAATGTTTCATCAGGTAGAGGGCATATATGTAGATGAGAATGTTAATTTTGCTCAACTTAAAGATTTAATTTATAAAATTATTTACTCACTTTTTGGCGATAAGGTTGAATTAAGGTTTAGACCTTCGTACTTTCCATTCACAGAACCCTCGGCTGAGGTTGATATTTTATCAAAAGAAGGTAAATGGCTTGAAATACTTGGGTGTGGACTAGTCAATCCGATTGTCTTAGAGAATTGCAATATTGATTCAGATAAGTATAGCGGCCTAGCATTTGGACTTGGTATAGAAAGAATAGCCATGTTAAAGCATGGGGTAACGGATATAAGAGAATTCTATAAATCTAACCTAGATTTCTTGAGTCAGTTCAAATGAAAATAGCATATAGTCATTTGGTTCAACATATTGAAGAAAATCCAAATATTGACCAATTATCTGTTAGCTTATTTCAACTTGGCCATGAGCACGAAATTGATGGTGATATTTTTGACATGGAATTGACTCCCAATAGGGGAGACTGCCTTTCACTCAACGGCTTACTAAGAGATTTAGCAGTTTTTTACACGGTTAATCTTAATCAAGAGATATATACCGAAAAACTTGATAAACTTTTGATTGATTTTGAAAACCTATCAGAAAGTACTTGCCCCCAAATATCTTTTCTTAAATTAGAAATTGATCAAGTTCCAGAAATATATAAAGACTCTTTAGATAGTTATTTTTTAGATCTAGGTTTGAATAAAAATAATTTCTTCACGGATATATCTAATTATCTTTCTTATGAAACAGGACAGCCAACTCATTGCTATGATGCAAATACAATGAGCGGCAAGCTACTATTCCATGAAATAGAAAAAAATGAAGAATTTGAAACATTGCTTGATAAAAAAATTACTCTTACAGGTAAGAATTCAGTTTTTTCATTAAACCATGATGTTATTAATCTTGCAGGTATAGTTGGTGGAAAGAGTACGTCATGCTCAACTGATACAAAAATAGTAATTGTTGAATGTGCTTTCTTTCAACCAGAGGCAATTATAGGCAAATCTGTAAAGTATGACATTCAATCTGAGGCATCACACAAATTTGAAAGGGGTGTTGACCCTGAATGTCATGACAAGGTACTTAGAAGGTTTATCAACCTTGTTGGCGAGCATACCAATATAAAAGGTATGTCTATTATTTCCTACAAATCTAAAGATTATCCAATTCATCAGATACCAGTTAATGTTCAAAAAATAAATCAAATTATTGGAATTAATATAAGTGAAAATGAGTACTTAAATTATCTTTCTAAATTAAGCTTTGATATTGAGGAGGGCTTCATTAAAGTTCCATCATTTAGAAGCGATGTTAAAACACAGAATGATTTAGCGGAAGAGGTTGCAAGAGTTATAGGCTATGACAACATTCCAACATTAGAGATAAGCATTCCAAGTAATGACAGGAAAAACCATAAAGATCTTGAAAATAAATTAAGATTTTTTCTTTTAGACCATGGTTTTTATGAGGTCATCAACTCGCCATTTGTTAGCTTGTCATCAGAAGAAGCAATTAAGGTTGATAATCCTCTGGATTCTAATAGAGAGTATCTCAGAACAAATATAACCAATTCCTTGGTAGATAATCTTCTCTTTAATGAGAGAAGGCAAAAAGACTCAATCAAGCTATTTGAGATATCAGATCTTTATTCATCCAACAGCGGCATTAACAAGAAAAGAAAACTATCTATTATTGCCAGTGGAAGAGTTGGTTTAAACTTCGAAGACTTTTCAAAAAAAATTAATAAGAAATACCTCACAATGTTGTTTCAAGAAATACTCCCTAACGAAGTATTTGATTTTAAAATATTATCAAGAGATTTATTAGATACAAAAATAAAGAATGAAATAGTTACCTTGGAAGTTGATATTGATAAGTTTTCTTCTGATATTCTTTCTTACAAAGAAGTATCTAAATCTCCAGAAAGCTTTGCTCAATATAGCCCTATATCTGATTTGCCATCTTCCTTTAAAGACATCTCATACTCAATAAAAGATTACAGCAAGACCGAGGCTCTTCAGGATTTATTACTTAACTACCAAAGTGATATTATAAAAAATGTTTATATTTTTGATTACTTTAAAAATGAAAAACAGGAAGAAATTAAGATTGGCTTTAGATATATTTTTCAATCTAAGATAATGACTTTAACGTCAGCTGAAATAGATTTAGTTTATAATGACATAGTGAGCCAATCTTTAAAAATTAGTGGGATTTCAATTCCAGGAATATAAATATATATGAGCTTTAACAAGACTGATATAGTAAAAAATATAACTAAAAAATCTCAAGTTTCTGCTGGAGAAGCATCAATTATATTAGAATCATTTTTGTCGTTAATTAAAAATAAATCTAAATTAAGTTCTGTTAAATTAAGTGGTTTCGGTTCTCTTAGTTATATAAAAACACCTAAGCGTCTTGGCAGGAACCCAAAAACAAAAGATTCATATATAATACCTGAGCTTAATAAATTAAATTTTAAACCTTCAAATAAAATAAAAGAGAAGTTAAATTAATGAAAAAAATATTTCTATCCACGTTACTTTTACTCTCAACAACTTCTTATTCTCAAGAATTAGATGAGGCGTACTTAGAGAGCCTTCCAGATAATGTTAGGGATGATGTTCTGCAAGAAATGACTAATCGTGAAGAACTTGATAAGACTTCATACAGAAGACCTTCATCGACGATAAGTAAAAATTATTGCACTGATCCTCTTACTGACACTTATGATTGCATTCCTGAGTCAAATAGATTTGGAAGTAATTTTTTTGACACGATGCAATCTTCATTTATGCCAATTAATGAGCCTAACTTTGATAGTTCTTATATCTTAGATTTTGGAGATACTCTTCAGATACAGCTTATAGGACAAAAAAATTATATTGAGGAACTGCCTATTAAACGAGATGGCTCTATCAATATTCCAGAGATAGGAAAGGTATTTGTTTCAGGTCTTTCCTTAGAAGCTACTAATGAGATGATTAAGAGCAAGGTTGGTAATACATATATTGGAATAGAGGTATTTGTATCCCTTGTTAACATAAGAGATATACAAGTCCTAATTACAGGAAATGCTTATAATCCAGGGATTTACACATTAAATGGAAATTCAAACTTACTTCATGCTCTTAGTATGGCTGGAGGTATTGATGAATCAGGTAGCTTCAGACAGGTTCAGCTCATACGTAATAATAAGATACTCTATTCAGTAGATTTATACGATATCTTTATCTATGGCAAATCAGGCTTTGGGCAAAGATTGAGATCAGGGGATAGTATTTTGGTAAAGCCTAGTAATGAGTTAATCAATTTGACAGGGGCTGTAAAAAGACCGGCAACATATGAAATGTTGCCCGATGAAACCTTCCAGGATTTATTTAACTATGGCAATGGCTTTTCTGCAGCAGCAGATAGCAGCACCTTAAGAATAGAAAGATTAGATAAGGAAAATGTTATTTTCATAAACATAAACAATGTAAATGAATTAATCAAATTGAAGCCACAGTCTGGTGATAGCCTAAATGTTAGGGCTTATGAGCGTAAAAATGTAACCATTCTAGGAGCTGTAAAAACTCCTGGAACGTATGTTATGGGAAAAGGAGAAACGTTATCTTCTTTAATAGAAAAAGCTCAGGGCTACAGGGAAGACGCTTATCCATTTGGTAGTATTCTTAACAACGATAGAGCCCGTGATATTAATGAACTTGCCGTTAAAAGACTATACAATGCATTTATTCAAAAGTTAATTACAAAAGGGGATGCATTATTTGCCTCTGAATCACTTCCATTTATTCTAGAAGAACTTGAAAAATCTACTGTTACAGGAAGGGTAATAGCTGAATTTGATCTTGATGTGATTAGATCCTCACCCAATCTTGACACCAATCTTGATGATGGTGATCAAATAATTATTCCCACCAAAACTCAACAAGTTTATATTTTTGGAGAAGTTAATAACATAGGAGCTACAAGGTATAAGTCAGGTAATACCATCAATCAATACTTAATCTCTTCTGGAGGTATTCTAGATAGTGCAGATAGTAAAAATATCTTTGTTGTTCATCCTAATGGAGAAGTTAATAGGATACAGAGCCGTGGATTGTCTTTCCTAAATAATAGATCTAACGATATTTTAATATACCCCGGCAGTGTGATTTATATACCTAGAAAATTAAATGGAAGAGATACGGCGCTTATAGCCGCAATATGGGCCCCAATAGTAAGTAACATGGCGACAAGTATTACAGCTTTAAGCGTTTTAAATAATACCCAGTAAAAAAGTATGAGATTTTTTTTTCATTAATTTTTACTCTTTCTCTAAGCGCTGAATATTTAGATAACTATGAAGGCCTAGGCTCTTCATATAATTCTTTTGGGCAGGTAGGATTAATACAAACGCCTACTGCTAATGCTAAAAAAGAAGGTACTGTTTCTTTTATCTTTAATAAGAATGATATATGGAAATTTGGCACCTTAACCGTCTCACCATTTAATTGGCTTGAAGCTAGCTATTTTTATTACAGACCATCAGATCTAGTTTGGAATAATACGCGAGGCCATTACTTAGATAAGGGGTTTAATGTAAAGTTTAAATATAAACCAAAAAACAATAACCTACCTCATTTCGCGATCGGCTTAGATGATTTTGCAGGAACAGGGTATTTTACTAAAGAGTACATTGTAGCAACGCAAGAATTAAGAGATATAAAAATTTCTATGGGTATGGGCTGGGGCAAGTTTGTCGGGGATAATAATTTTGATAACCCATTATCTTTTTTATCTAATAGCCTTGATATTCGACCTTTAGTATCGGATAAAGCTGATTTTGGAGGAAGACCATCCACTGATATGTGGTTTAGGGGCAATGCATCTATATTTGGAGGGATTGAGTATTTCTTTCCTAAAGTTAAAGGGTTGAGTTTAAAGGCGGAGTATGAAACATTTGACTATATGGATTTTTCTGCACGAAATGGCCTTGATGCTATTTACGAGCTGAGAAAAAAAGATTCAGATATTAACATAGGCATTAGCTATCCATTTAATGAATTTATAACTTTAGATGCATCTTATATAAAAGGTAATACTTTTAATTTGAGCTTCACTATTGGAGCAACATTTAATGGAAAAATGCGAAGTAAACCAAGCTTTCATCCAACTATAAAAACAAGAGAAAATGATGATAAATCTGAGATGGTTTTCTATGAGGACCTCTTACACAATCTAAATAACAATAATTTACTATTACAAACTGCTTCACTCTCTAAAAAAAGATTAGATATCTCTATATCCACATCGCAGCACAGGAATGCAATAAGATCCTCTTCTTATGCTGGCTCTATAGCAAGTAAAATTTCTAAAGATCATAATATTAATGTAAACCAAATCAATATTAGTCATATCAATGCAGGAGTAGAGTTAAATAATATAACCTATATCGCCAATCATCTTGATGAAAGTAAAGACACTCCAATAGAGATCATACAAAGGTATACAAAGCTAGATTCGGGAAATAAGAACAGTTATAAAAATCATGAGTTTCAACCAAGTGTAAAGTTTCCCGCTTCCTTCTCATCCTTTAGCCCAGTATTGGTGAGTAATATTGGAAATCCTGAGAAATTTTATTTTTGGGGCTTGGACCTTCAGAATACTGCTGAAATTCAATTTAATAGAAGTCTTTTACTTTCATCAGAGATTAATTACTCTTTATACAATAATTTTCAAGATACTATCTCAGGCCCTGGATCTAAAATGGAGCACGTTAGAACTGATAAAGTTCAATACCTTAAAAATGCCAATCTCTATATCAAAAGATTGCAACTTGACTACATTTGGTCACCTCGGAAAGATTTATATGCCAAGTTAAGTGGTGGTATGTTTGAGAGTATGTTTGGTGGTTTTGGGGGTCAGGTTCTATATAAACCTTTTAATAGTAATTTTAATGTTAGTTTTGAAGGCTTTTATGTCAAACAAAGAGAATATGACCAAAAACTTAAATTCAGAAAATATAAAACAACCACAGCTCATCTTAATATAGGTTATTTGCTCCCAATGGGAATAGAATCGAATATAAGTTATGGCAGGTATCTTGCTAAAGACGATGGTTTTACATTCGATCTTTCTAGGAGAACAAGATCTGGATTTAAAGCTGGTATATATTTCACTAGAACTAATGTATCTTCAGAGTTATTTGGAGAAGGTAGTTTTGATAAAGGCTTCTACTTCCAGATACCAATGGATTTATTTTCAAAGGATTATCAGGGCGGTTATAGTAACTTTAAGCTATCACCGTTAACTAGAGACGGCGGTGCCAAGCTAGAGTTTGATAAAGACCTTAGAGGCCTAATCTATAACTCATCTTTGAATGAGCTTAAACAAGGTTGGAGATAGCCCCCAAGCTAAATTAACAATACTCAAACGTATTAACAAGCTAAAGTTTTTATATTATTACCTAGTGATTTTGTTAATCAAACTTATTCATAATCACAAGGTTTTAACTTTTTAAATCAATCGCTAATCTAAATCTAATAGACAAAAAAATAGCGGGATAAACCCGCTATTTTTTATATTACGCTAGTTTTATGTACTAGTGCCTGTGCTCGTAGAAGTTCCCGTGCTAGTACTTGTACTTGTGCTTGTACTTGTGCTTGTGCTCGAAGAAGTTCCCGTGGTTCCCGTGGTTCCCGTGGTTCCTGTGGTTCCCGTGCTAGTATTTGTATTTGTATTTGTATTT